>JAABUW010002647.1_pt1 | contig 26834 bp, 25 predicted proteins | sample 5560081 | NCBI WGS metagenome assembly JAABUW01 (sample SAMN10711882, study PRJNA513363) | rock metagenome | isolation source: Antarctica rocks | place: Antarctica: Victoria Land, Knobhead sud | reverse complement strand
TTTTGCCTGACCTAAAGATGATCTGAAAGTTGAACTTCGACAGAATGTTCAGATAGTTGACTTGTCATCGACTCAACTGTTTATTTTTCATGAAGATCTTCAAAGCTTGATGATCGATGAATATCTGAATGAGTAGTTCAGTGCACTTCAGCTCGAGTCGTCAGTGTTCGAAGCATCGAATAATGGCTAGCAATTTCTTGTCATAGATGTGATAATTGATTTCAGCGAGAATCATGCTTTTACTGTAGAAGATCATCGAATGAAGAACTTTCTCGTCATCGTACTGAGATAGTATTTCACCTTTTACATAGTTCGAAGCATCGATCTTCAGAATAGCTTGTCGTTTGAGATTGAAGTGACGAAGTACTGAGATCGAGCTGACTTGTTTCTTTAGATTGTCAAAGGCTTGAACACAGATCTTGTTTCAAACAAAAGATGTGTTCTTTCTTGTCAGCTGAGTGAACGGTTTGACTAGCTTCGAGAAGTTCTTAATGAAACGACGATAGAAGTTAACAAATTTCACGAAGCTCTGAATTTCTTTTAGATTGATCGAAGTGATTCAGCTGACTATGACTGTCACTTTGCTGAAATTCATACGAAGGTCTAGTTCTGATACGATGACTTCTAGAAAGACAGTCTCTTCTACATCGAATTCGCACTTTCGAATATTCATCTGCAGTTCAGCTTCGCGTAGTCGACTCAATACTAGTTTGACGTGATTTCTATGTTTCTTTCTCGTTTTGCTATAGATGAGAATGTCATCTAGATAGGCTTGGCAAAAGTCGTTCAGAAAGTCTCATAGAACATCATTCATATATTGCTGAAAGAAGGTCGATTCGTTAGTCAGTTTGAATGGTAGCATCTTGTATTTATATGCTTCTAAAGCAGTGATAAAAGTGGTGTAATTCTCGCTATCAAGATGCATTCGAAGTTTGTTGAACGCTGATATGATGTTCAATCTAGTCAGATGCTTGCAATTCACTATTTTACCAATGATCTCGTCTATCAGCGATAGAGAATACCTATTTCTTTTGAAAATGACATTTAGCTTTCGATAGTTCACGCAGAATCAAAGATCTTCATTTGCTTTGAGAGCGAATAGAACGAGGAAGAAATAGGAAGCCTGACTAGAAGTGATGAATTTCTTCAACAGATTCTCGTTTAAGTACTTCTTTACTTTCAGAAGTTTGACAGAGAACATTCGATAGACTCGGCAGCGAGAAAACGTTGAATCACTGGTGAGCTCGATTTTATGGTCGTAGAAGCGATGAGAAGGTAGTTTATTCAATTGAGCTCGATCAAAAACATCTAGAAACTCATGATATTTCAATGGCAGCTTTGCTTTAATATCTTTCAAATTCTGAGTCGTTTCATCGATTGAAGAGACGTTTAGAGCGTTCAAATCGTTCTGAGTATTGTACGCGATTTTCCTATTGATGTTCGTCATGAATAGAGCAAAGACTTCGATCTTGTTCTTCTTTGAACGATTCAACAGCGTTTTGAACGAAGCTGCGTTTATGCTTTGAATCAAGAATGACTCTTCTCGAACGAGTCATTTGAGCATCATAGAGGTCTTAGTCTGAGTGATTGAAGAAGACGAAGTTGACTGCGACCAACTTGAGTGCTTTGAATTGAGAGAAATCGGAAAAATCGAAATAGAAGTATTCAATTGATTCGAAAAAACAATGACGTCGTTTCGCATATTCAATAATATTTCGTTTTTGTTCATTCAGAGCTTACTCAATATGACTTCATGATGATCGATATCAGCTATCAGCATTGATACAGTCAATTTCTTATGACTTTCGATGATGAGATTGGGTAGAATTTTATGAGTGATGATCTTCTTAGATATCTTCTCATCATAATCTCTTATTAGCTTCTCTTTTGCCAGTGATATAGGTTGAATTCCCAGTTTCTCGCATACTTTATTGACTAGGTTAGAATGTATGATCGTGTAGGCAACTGAATCACTGTCTATTAGAGAACGAAGGCTGAAAGATCGATTCTGAGAGATGAGGTGAGCGTCAATTAGAAACAACTTTTCAAAGTAATTTTCTTTCGATAGAATTTCGTCTAGTTTGCACAAAGATATAATCTCTATCTCTTTGATGACTTTTGAAGAGATGACTAGTTTTTTGAATCGAAATTCGAATCGAAATCGAAGCAATCATATTCATTGTTCACTGCATTGATTCTAGTAGGTCGATCGAGGCACTCTTTAGAGCTATGGCCTGATTTATGACATATGAAACAGCTTTCAACTAGAATGTCTGCTTCTTTGACGCTAGTTAAAATCGCGTCGCGCGACTTTAGCTGGTTAGACTTCGAGTGATCGACTGACTGAGTGACAACAGTCGCTTTATGAAAGATAGTCTTAGAAAGGTCGTTGATGCATTTGATCTTGTTCTTGATTTCTCGAATGACTCGCTGATCATTATTCAAATGAATCAGATAGAAACGAATTTCTTTTAGAGAATCAGGTTGAACTAGTTGATCTACTCAAACGAATCAAAGACGAAAGTGTATTTTATCTTTCAGATCAGCGATCAGTTGCTTCTCGTGATAGTCTAGATAGAAAGATAGACGTTGAAACTGAGTATAAAATTCACTGAATTTCTTGAATTCTTGAACCAAGTTGTAGTATTTTCTACGAAAGTTGACTTTCTTATTCGAGTCATCGAACAACTGAGCTAGCTCTTTCAAAAGATCGTCGACGATCTTATAGAGGTTGACACAGCCACGTTCGCGTCTAGTTTGAGTGATCTCAGCTGCGTCATCGAATAATCTAGAATGTATATAGCTCAATTTGGCTCGTTCATTAGGAAAGAGGTCGGCGTTGATCTCTAGTTTATTCTGAATTTTTCCGTATCAGTTCTTCCAAGTAGAGTTCTTTTCATCAGTGAACAGCGAAGAATCAGGTATTTTTTGAGATCTAGAACGCTCAGAGTAGGTGAAATCAGAAGAAGTGTTTTCTTTAGCTTGAAGTCTAGCCTTCAACTCTTTGATTTCGTCTTCTTGTTGTTTATCTAACTCGTAGAGTCGATCTGTTTCTTCATCAAGGGCTAGGCTTCGAGCCTTTCAGGTTTCGTAGAACACGAGGGGTATTATTGTTTCAGCGAATGATTCGTCATCTTCATGAATGAATGATGCAGCACTTGATGATTCCGTTCGTGATTTCGATGAATCAGCATCAGGGGTTTGAGAGAAACGATTTCGAAATTCTTCGAAACACTCTTCAGTGAGCGAACGACTAGGCATGGTGAGGTTTGTTTTGAAAGAGGATTGAACGAATGACGATGCTCGGCGATTGAAGAAGAAAGGCGTATAGAGTGATGTTTAATCTTCAACAAAGAAGATGAGATTTGTTTGTTGATTGGTTTGATTGATTCTCTAGCAAACAACGAAGGTTCTTTATCATTGAATCTATCGATCGATTTGATTCTTGAGCAATTCACGAAGATTCTTTATCGTGATTCTCGTAATCGAATGAACTTTGCGTACTTAATGAGCGGTAAGTAGTCTAGCAATTCAAACAGTCTCGTCGTTGATTCTATTCAACCTTCTAGTGTTGTTCTATCTTTCGATTATCGTCGATCATCAGGTAAATGAATTTCTTTAGACTCGTTCTGCCTAGACGAGTATGTTGAATGAGTAATGAGATCAGTATCGTGTGATTAACGAATTCTTAATATAATGTCAGAATCGTGCCTAGGTGAGTCAACCAGCGAAAGTCAGGGTTGAATAGTGCTTGATCTTTAGAGGTAGCTATAACTGAATATTAAGAATACAGAAGAAGGTGAGTACAAGAGCTTCTATTTAAGTAATATTCAGAGGCTGCGCTAAGCTCGAAGGGAATGTGTTTGTGACACGGGTAGAATGTGATGTAGAAAGGAAGATGATGTTGAACAAAGAGATGTTGGTGAAAGAAAATAGGGGCTGGGCCAGATCTGAGCTAGAGACACTGGCTAGTTCTATTCAGCCTTGGTACGCTCGTAACAAGAAGACAACTTCAATATCGAGTCAAATGAAAAAGCTATGACAACGATCTCAACTGATATAACGCTGACGACGACGAGTTTATGAACGCTCAAGAAGTGGTTGATGAATTTCATACCAGATATTCAAGAAAAGCGCACTAGAGAACAACATTCATGCGAACATGAATAGTCAAGAAAGGGAAATAATGTTACGATTCTAGCCTTCGTCTATTCTTCGTCTAGTCTTCGCCTGGTTTCATTCTAATTGAGTCTAGCGAGAATCTGATCTAAAGATGATATCATTGAGACTCTGCATCATATGTGTAAGACGTCAACCCAATCGAGCCTAGCACAGGGCTGAGAAACACACATATAAGAATCGAGTTCTTTTCTGTAGATACTTTTCTTTCTTAGCATTTATCTATTAGTTAAATGACATTTCTATGACTCGCTCTAGATCAATCTTTAACAGAGATTGTCATACATTTTATTAATGATCGATAGTACTTCTTCAACTTCTAAAAATGAGTTCAAGAAAATATCTTGCATGCGAAAAGCTATGTGCTTAGTCACAGCTTCATTGACTCAACTTTTGATGTAGACAATCTTCAATTTTTTGATAGAAAAGTGATTCTTGTTTATCTTCAACTTATTTTGCATTCGCGATAGTCAATTGTTTACATTCTGCAATGAATCTTCAAACAGTGAAGAATTCAATAATTTGATTAATTTCAAGAAATGATCTTCAGAGATCAAAGTGCTTCGTTGACTTGATGCAGTTTCTAAATGATGTATAATCACATTCTTGTTTCTCATCTCTTTCTGCAGACGCATTTGCGCAGCTTTCAACATAATGTTTATCTTGTTGATATCTTCTAACATCTGAATCATGTCATTGTAAATCTTGATTTCAATATCATGCTGTTAACATATGTACTTGATAAAGACAACAATGTCGCTTACTTCATGAGTGCTTATTCAAGCATTCAGTTCAGTGCTGATGCTGATCTTGATCATTTTATGATCAAAGAGCAACATATTCATGTTCTTTTCTTTTATATTTGATCACACATTCGTGTCTTCTTCTTCTGATGCTGTTCAATTCTGTGATAGAAATGATTCTCTTCTAACATTTCAAAAGTCATAATGAGCAATGCTTATTGATTCTGATTCTGTGCTTCTAATCATGATATGAGTAGAAAATTGCTGATCGAGATTTTAATGTTACTCTATTGAACTTTCTGAGTTCAAGCAACGACTAGTACTTTATCGAACTTTCTGAGTTTAAGTACTGCTGAAATTTCTGATTTCTGATGACAAGCTCAATAAAGAGTTAATTAAGAACAACGCGTTCATGTTCTTTAATTCTGATTTTATCGAAATTTCTGATTTTGAATCAAGATTCTTCTTTAGAAATTTCTGATTTCTATTGAGCTTTCTGAACTTAAGTTCTGATTAAGTTGATTGTGTAACTTGTTTTTGTATCATCTACATGTCAATAACAAGATTAATGAGCTTTGAACTAATGTTATGAGTCTGCATAAAGCGAATCATATGAATGTATTTTAACTAGAAGTTCAAAGCTAAAGAAGAAAGAAGATGAAAGACATTGAGAGTCTTATACTCATGAAGACGCGCTAAATCACTAGCGTGTCAACATCAGCTTTATACTAGTCTATGATAGTTTAACATGATTTATGTTAGACTAACTCAGAGTAATGAGACACGCTTGCAACAAGAAATTCTGAATCTTGAACTTCTTCTTAATAACAAACTTCATAAACAGCATCACTCTGCATTTCAAACACTTAATGACGATGTGAGAATTCTTCTGAAGCAGTTTTTAAGCAATCTTAATTCATTTGTTCTTGCTCGCTGTCATGTAAGTTTTTCGATCAAACATGTATGCATAAAGATTATGTTACTGTAAATCAGCGACATTAAGAATAATGAATAGTGAAAGACAAGTAAGATCATAAATCATAGTCTTCAGTTTCATTCTGACTCTGTTTCAGTATGATCAAGTGTTTCACACAGTCGCTGTCTTGCAAACAATTATATCAGTCAGATGAGACTTTGAATTCTCAATTATTTCTTAAAGTACATTGATGTTGTTCATTTTCTCTGCATTGCAACTTATATATCATTAACTGATTTAATAAATCTGCTTTCGCAGCTGATTGTTAAATGCTCAATAGTGAAACTGAGAATGATGTGCAAAGCAATCATCTTTATATTTTATTAAATGATTGTGATAATTGATTAAAAAAATTACGATGTGAAGATGAGTGCTGTTGAAGAAGATGATTTCGATAGAAAAAAGAGTAGAAAAGATCATACAAGCGATGTGTAAAGAGAAATCACGCTCATTAAGAGATCAAGAACTCAAAGTGATCATGAAAAACAAAGTTTGCTGAGAATGTGAAGCAACTGCAGCAGATTGAGACTGCTTCAGTTCAGTTCAAAGTTGAGTGAGCTTGAAGAATTCAATGATTAAGTCAGAAATGAAAGTAATATCAATGATGATCAATTCTTTCATCAAAATCTGAGCATCTTGATTCAATTCTTGCTCTGTCACAGTTTCTTTATCATTTTAAAGAATGCAAGATAAGCAATTCAGAATGATATTCTTCTGAGATAATTGAGAAAGTCATTCAGCGTCAATGACAATATTTATGTAATTCAAATGATGTTTTTTCAAAAAGATCAGTTAAACTTCTATGTTACAATAATGTACATGAAAGATATGCTTAAATTAATAATTCATGTTACTGTTCTCAGCAATCAAGATGATAAGCTTCAAAAGAAGAACTTACAGCTTAAAAGAAAAAGAAAGCAATCAACTGATAATCTTGAAAGTGTTTTGCATAAAGTTAATCACATGATTAATATATTTATACTGATGTCTTTTTACATGATGAAATTTCATGATGACGTGAGCTCTGACTATCAACATTTTCTCGATCAGAGACAATTCAGAAAGATTGATGAGCAGACACAGTGAATTCATGTTGTTCTCGACAGATCACAATGTGAGATCATTGAGATTGATTATTCTGTTCTTGATGCATCGATGACAAAAGCATCATTTCTTTCAGTCAATCAACTTCATGTCAAAGTCAATCTTGTTGCAAATATCATAAATATCTCGTTCAAAGTTCTTAAGAGTGTTGTAAAACTTGTGAATGAGATTTTAATCATTCTTAAACATGATTGAAGTGTCAAGAGTTTGATTTAATGCAACATGAGTAAATGATGTTGAATCAAAGAATGCAAGCATACAGATGACACATCGACTGAATTCAAGATCATTGACATGTTGAAAGATTAAGCAAAGAGCATTGTAATTATCATTTAAACATCAACGCATCTCATTTTCAGAAAGATCAGATGTGTTGATGCAATAAACATACAAGATGAGTGAATTAATCAAATCTTTGAAGAAAAAGTCACTTAAGACTCTTGTCACATCGCAGTCAATACACAGATTGTAATGATGCAAAATCAATGACTGAATTGAAGTTGAGCGAAGCTTCTGCAAAATAATGAGCAAGAGACTCAATGAACTGCGATTCAAACACGTTGCTCTTTCACAATATCGTTGATGTCGCTGTCTGATTTTCTCTCATCGATTCTGCAATTTGTGTATATCAGAGCGATCTTCATGATTCTGTCTTGCAGACTTCATCTGTTGAGCAATTTTTCTTCGCTTAGCAGAAGATGATGTCAACTGTGTCGATGCTCTGCTAGAACAACTTCTTCTTCGTCTTGAAATCATGCTTGTATTGAAGTCACGTTCTTGCAACATCGTTCTTGAAGAAGAGAGACGAGCGAAAGAAGAAAATTGAGCAGAAGAATCTTGATGAACATGTAGCGCAGACTGTTCATCAGACTGTCTGTGATGTGCGACGACAGCAGCAGTCTTTCAAGCATTGCTCTGACGTTTCTTGTTTATATAGCTGTTAGAAGATATAGAAGGCATATTGCAGAAGAAGAAAGCGCGCTGTTAGCAGTGAAGAACGAAGTGAAGCAAACGATGAAGCAGTGTACATACGAAGCCGTATCATCAAATAGAAAAGTCGAATAGAGAAGAAGAAAAATTGATCTCTAACTGTAATAGGTTTAGCTTTCGTGATCTCTAACTGTAAAAGGTTTAGCTTTCATGATCTCTAACTGTAATAGGTTTGGCTTCGGTAACTTCGGTAAAAGAGCCAACCGTTTTACAAAGAAAAGAATTAAGGTTTTCGCAAAAGGGGTCAAAATCAGTCGGTAGAAGCAACTGCGTTGCTAATAATGGCCTTTTGACCTGGTATCATCCATCCTATACATCAACATCGCAAAGAAATCATCGACCCCTAGCTTCACGTTAGATGCTTACACAGCAGATGTCACTCTCCTATCCAAACGAGCCCTTTCCAAACCCCCCTTCCCCTGGACAAGCGTAATCCAATCCTCCCACTCCCGTGCCATCTCCATCAGCACACTGCCCATCACGCCCGCACTTGCCATAAGACCATGGCCTTCCCCATCCAGTACTCGAACCTCGCATCTTCGCATTGTCTTGCCAAGCCATTTAGCATTCTCTACAGGGACCCTAGTGTCTTTGCTGCCGTGGTGAATTACAACCGAGCGTGTAATGTCGACGTATCTAAAGCCGATGGACTGCCGCCGTTCCAAACAGACCAGGAGATCAACCGCTGGATTGGCATTTGTGGTGGCCGCAGCCCAGATGGCTTCCGTCAGTCGTGTGTCATAATCTGATTGGCGTTCTTTCTCGGCCTCCGGGTCAATCATTGATGGACCTAAGTCAGAGTCGTCTGAAATGGCCATGTCTTGCGCAAATGAACCCCGATCGTATTTGAGTTCTTGCACTTTCGTCGGCTTGGAGTATTCACGTCGACTGGCATTTGTGATTTCTGGGGCCTCCGTTGGCATGCTCTTACGCCTCGAGCGCCGTGGCGACTTGGGCAAACTCGTGGTAATGCTGGCACTCGTGGTACTGAAGAAATTGGAATTGGCGGCTTTCAGAAAGGTAGTGGGCAAAGAACGAAGGAAACGCTGGGAATAAGGCATAGCACTAACGGGTAGAGAATCTTGCTGGGTCCCAATGACAGACATCTGAGATGGAGGGATCCAGGGCGCTAAGAGGTGGACTCGGCCACGGATGTGCTGTGGCATGCGGAGCGCCGTTGCCAAGGCGTAAATGGCGCCCGCGGAATGAGCCAGAATTGAGAACTTGGAAAGTTTGAGATGCTGACAGATAGCGAGTACATCATCTGGCCATCGCAAGGGCTGATCGGTCCCATCGACGTGAGGCTCGCTGGCCCCAACGCCTGGGCGATCAGGTGTGATGAGCCGAAGCTTTAAGGTCAACGCTAATTCATCGTAGAAAGCGGTGATGTACCTGGTCAAGCCCATTCCAACGCAGCAAAAGACAGCCAGACCGTTGGGATCACCAACCTCGGAAAAGGAGATGACACGCCCAGTCGTTGGATGTTCTATCTTCTGGGACAGCCTTGGAGAGGACAGGTAGTCATACACACCATCGTCTATGGAATCTAGACTCGATGATCGATCCTCAGCTGCCAGTGGATTTGAGAATGTCCTCCGGTGCTTCTCGGCAGTCGTTGGGCTTGTAGATCTCTTCAGTAGGCGAGAATTACTTCTCTGTGGTGGTTTACTCCGCGTTCGTTGAATTTCCACGGTGGGTTTAAGCAGGGAACTGTTCTTTGCTTCACGAGGCTTGCAGCCTTGTGAACTCGCTCGAGCTCCGCTAATTCGGTTGATCCTCTGATCAACCACTGGAGAAGGTGCGCTATTTTCGTAATCTTCGTTGGAACATGCTTGCTTCATACGCTTTGCTGGGGAGTTTTGAGGCTCGTCCTTTGCATTAGTTGTCAAGTTATTGGTCTGTCTCAATGGTGATCGATCGTATTTTCCTTGGCGACTGCTTGAAGGTGATCGAGAATCTTCAGTGGTTACTGTGAGCGGGCTTTCTCTCCTTCTTTTCTGCTCCTTCAGCTCCCTTATCCTGCGTGAAACATCGTCCTCAACGGAATCATCAGGAAATTTCTGAGACTCTTTCTTGGACAAGTCAGGGCTATCATCCAAAACCAGTCTCCCGATATCTGGCTGGACGTGGGATCTCCGTTTCCGTCTGGACGGGCTCGAACCATGGCTGTGTCGGACCGAAGAATCTCTGGTAGGGATTTTCAGCCCACTGCCTACAATATCTGGACTATCACCTGGTCTGTTGGCCTCCTGGTTTGTAGCATGGATGGAAGAATGGGCCGAAGAAGCTCGTGCGGAGACGCGCGGAGATTTCGGATGCTGATTTGTAGTGTAGATCGAAGAATGAGCCGATGATCCTCGCGCGGAGAAACGTAGAGTCTCCAGATCGAGATTTTCGCTGTTCTGGCTTTCAAATATCATCAATGGATCTGGCGAAGACGTCCCCTCAAGGTTTGGATTTTGGTTTTCTGCATCAGGCAAATGTTCGCGAGATTTCATTCTGCCTCCTAGTCTATTCCCATCACTCATTCGGTCTTTAGAACTTCTAAAACCTAGAGTCTTATAAGTCTTTATGCTCTTCTTGCCACCACTCGCGGTCGATGCAATGCTTGTTTCTGATTGCTGGGGACCTGGCTCAATGCTGAGATTCCCAATGCTGTATTCCTGCTGCGGATCACGTTCGGCGTGGGTCTGCGAACCCCACGAGACGTTTCGAAAATGGGATTTGAAAAAGCTTTGACCTGGTGAAGTAGGTACTACTGGTGGATGCGCCACATCGTCCGGGTGCAGGAAGAAGTCTTCGGCCGATTCACGGGGTTTCTTTTGCACGCCATAGTCCATCCCAAAGCCAGGGTCGGGACCTGACCGATGTACGTAGCCACCAAAAGGACCATGTGATTTGTTGTAGCGCGGTGAGGAAGGGGTGGATACTGAGGCGGTTATGCGGGGCAAGTTTTCGAAATGATGCTCGGCTGGAGTTGATATAGCGGAAAGGGTCTCTATTAGGGACGATATGACTTCGGTTGAGGCAGGTTGGATAGTTACACGGTTCGCCGACCGGCGGGGCGCCGTAATAGTAGAGGAAGGTAATGAACGTCGATGCTGTTCTCTCGGGCGCAGGGAGGTCCGCAAAGGGATAACAGGGGAAGAGTCCGTCATCGTGGTGGAGGGCATATCGGAGGACGGAATGTAAAGGGGATGATGTTTCTTTTTGGGCAAGTTCGCGGTCTCACTTCTGCAGGGCGGCTGCCTCTAGAGCACGGCCCCAATAAGGCATCTAAGGGCCGAGTCGGGGATGAATCCTGTCCCTCATCAAAGCGCAGTAGTATCGCAATGGGCGTTGCTCACGAGATCAATAATGCCTGATCCAGCAGTACACAGTATTCGGCAGAGGTGATACGACACAGGGATGGAGCGCCACGATAATTGACAGCGGGTAGGACTTCGTTAGTGGGTACCTTATCAAAGAGTGACCCATTTCTTCTTACGACAGATACAGTACTTCCACGTTGATATTATCATTTTATATTATACCTATAAACAACATCAATCTACCGAAAAGCTGAAACCTGCCTCCGAAGGAAGATCGACCCCATCAAGCCCTTTTTTTTTTTGGCAATGTCCTTGGATGAGTTTCTGGGTCTTGGCTCATTGACCGCTGACAAGTTCTACAAAACGCGCAGGGTGGAATCCAAACTGCCCCTCTAGTTGTCGTCTTTGATCAAGGAACTATTCTTTCCAGACCTCTTCTCATATCTCAATTTATATTTCATCAGGGGGATTGGTGGGCCATGGTGGCATCCCATTATCGAAACAGCTTCTCATTGGTCAGTGTTTGCCTAGCTCTAATGCGGGCCCCGGAGCCTGTAACATCGCTCTCGTCCAACTCTTCTCAGCCTTGAACCGTTTCACATTATTGTATCTTTCCTTCGAAACTACTGTACTTAGCAATCACAATGAATATATTTCAGTCCTCACAGCCTACGTGGCTTGACCGAGCTCTCTTACGAGTTCCACAGCCATCGCTGCTGGACCGCGTCTGGCTATCAGTTCGCTACCCTTACGATCTTGTAAAGAAGCCCATTGATATCCTACATTCAGTCCCAACCGTTGGCTTTCTGCTTGTACCTTTCTTCTCATCATATTCGACTTCGCTGAACCTACTGCTCTTTTACTTAACATGGACCACCCTCATCCTTTCACATTCGCCTCTCAAAGTTGAGCTTATTGGTACACTCGCGATCCGTAGTTTGTTCTGCATTCTGCCGTCGATTGGCTTCCTGCTCTTCGATAGCGCGGTGCCATCTTTAGCTGTCAAAATCAAGGAGCACGGTGATGATGCGTTGCCGTTGAGGGAAGAGCATGGGGGTATCAAAGGCCGATGGTGGAAGATCACACTGGTTAGCCTGGGGAATATCTTACTGGGGATTGCATTGCAGGCAGGCATTGAAATCCTTCTGACCGAGGTCCTCCACACGCGGAGCGCCCTGAAGGTGACCCATGCCATTCCAATGCCCTGGGGAGTCGGGGTTGACCTGCTCCGGGGATTGCTCCTGCGCGAGGTATGTCCATCAAGAATCACACCCAAGCCATCTGCGCTAATTCACATCGCGCTTCAGATACTTGCCTACCTATTCCACCGTTACGCCCTCCACAACCCCTCCTCCCCCATCCACAACCAGCACCTGGCTTGGCAACACTCTGTCTCAGCCCCATACTCCCTAATCGCAAACTACGACCACCCCCTCCCCTACATCATCCACGTCTTCCTCCCCTCCTACCTTCCCGCTGTATTCTTCCACTTCCATCTCCTCACGTACCATCTCTACCTCGCCATCATATCTCTTGAAGAGACCTTCGCTTACAGTGGGTACAACATGCTACCTAGTGCGTTTATTCTAGGCGGGATTGCAAGAAGGCAGGAACGACATCTGATGGGTGGAGGAAAGGGGAATTTTGGATGCTTTGGGTTGATGGATCTGGTCATGGGGACGGGTCTTGGAGAGGATGTGATAGAGGACATTCGGGACGAAGCAGAGAACAAGCAAGTGGCTCAGAAAGTGAAGGGAAGGGCAAGAGCGGCTGGGAGAAGGACGAAGAAGTCAAGGGAAGATTAAGAATTTGGGACTCGAATTCGCGAGTAGAATGTGCCCACATTTCAAGATACCCTTTTCATCACTTCCGATGATCTCTTTTGTGATACCCTTGTCATCCCTTGCTGATGTTTCCTCTTCTTTTCTCTCGGTGGAACGTGTAATTGATGGATGTTCAGCGCCGAGTGGCTTACTTTCTTATTTAGTATGTAGAACCACATGCAGATACCACTGTAGAGATGGAGTGACTCTGCTTGGTTAATATTTACCGAATGAAATCAGGTGATTGTGATGTGGTTCTTGTTGAAGCTTGATACAGAAAGACTTGCCGCCAATTAGGCCATATCGGAAATGCGGTCCGTCCCTCCACGTACAAACAAATCCAGCCATCAGTAACAAGCACCGTCCCTGATCCCCATTCACACCTCCGTAAACTACCCTGGACCCCTGTCTACCACTTCATCTCGTGTGGTCTGTCTCCCCTGCGTAAACTAAACGTGCTTCGAAGGTACTCGAAGAGATGCGGCTCTTTCTTGATATTCGCCAACAGCGACTTGTCAACAGCCTTCTGATCGCTCGCGCGTACACTAGCAACCTTCTTCTTCTGCAGTAGAATGTAAGTCAGCCAACCTCATCCCAGGCACTTCGCCTTATGTACTGACCTCTGGCTTCTCTCCCTGCTTAAAAAAAGCTTCCTCTCCACTCTTCTCTCCTTTCTTCTCTCTCGTAAAATACCCCTCATTTCCAACCTTCTGAACCACCTTCTCATCAATTCCCTTCAGCTCCACCTTCGCGCTCGTGGCAATCACATACCGGGCGTTTACTCTCCGGAGCGGCACGCCGTTGACTTTGAAGGGACCGGTAATGAGGAGGACACCTTGAGGGAGGTGCTTGAGGAGAATGACGCGCTTGCCGCGGAAGCGGCCTGCGAGGAGGATGAGGACGGTACCAGGTTGGAGGGTGGCGCGGGGTTTGGCGGGGTGGATGGATTTGCGAACCTGATGAAATAGAGGATTAGTAGCAGTTTTTTTAGTAATTCGAATCTTGTTGTGACTCGAATTGTTCGCAAGCTGATCGGCCTTCGTCGCGCAACCCACCACGGCCACTCAAGCTCTAAGCAGGTCACGGAAACCATAGGGCCAGTCATTATGACTTATCAACATACCTTCTTGGGCTTGTACTCATCCTCCGCAGGATAGTACTTCTTCGCCTTTTGTGAGTGGTGAGGTATTTCTCGCTCGCCCTTGCCGAATTTCTTCGTCTGCCCTGTAGGCTTACTCGAATCTTGCTTTGCAGACATGGCGTCTACGAGAACGATTGTTATGAATAATAGAAGAGTAGCCGTCGACTTGCTGTAGACAGGTAATGGTGGGTTCGGTGGTTGATAGATGAGCCCTAAGGTTTTGTGGGAGTTTTCGCTTAGCGGGCACTAGCATGGATTCGGCTGATTATGTAATGGACTTTGAGCTCTTTGAAGCCTTGCAAGCAACGACATGTAATTGTTGTCAATCGCAATTCTGCCTAAGGTAAACCTACAGCTTACCTTATTCTAAGCATACCACCTTAAGCGGTAGCTACCTGAACTGCTACCATGTCAATCTCACCCATCATAACCTTTAAAGCTGGTATTTGTGATGTCGATGTAAGTCTTAGCCTTCCCAACTGAATAATAGCTCAAATACATGGAAAACAGCTTGCAATGACTTTCACGACTAACAAGTGCCAGACCACCTCAACTACTCCAAAATTCACTCCGAAGCCAACACCCGGTTACCTCTATCTTTTCGAAGAAGATGAACTCATGCATTTCTGCTGGCGTCCCCGACCGGCCTCCCTGAGCAGCCCTGAGCTTGAGCTCATCATGGTTCCCGCCGACGGCCGATTTATTCCATACGAGCGTAGCGAGCCAGATTCAAACTCAAAATCTCCCACGAATGGCAGAGTGTTTGTTCTGAAATTCCAGTCCAGCAGCATTCGTCATCTCTTCTGGCTACAGTCCAAAAGCCAGCATGCACAAGGAGATCCGGCTTGGTTCAGTCCACGGGACTTGAAAATTGGACAGATTGTGGATCGGTTGTTACAGGGGGATGAGGTCAATGTGCAAGAGGAAATTGCGAATGTGAACGACAATCAAGGGGCCCATGATCGTGAGGATGATCGGATGGAAGATGTAAGGCCTGGAGGAGGTGATGTACAGGAGAATATCGCTAGTGGAGATCCTTTTATGGGAAATCCTGAAGAGGAGGGTGAGGGACCTAGGGAAGGAGGTGCAGATGGCGGACGAGCGTAGGTGTTAATTTCCAGTTATTCTGACTGTTTCGAGACATATCTGAAGGTGTCTTGCTTTGGGTGGATGACCAGCGGCGTTGTGGAGTGTGCTCTCGGCGGATGACGGGCTCCGACAAAGGTTGCGATAAATGTACTGAAGGAAATGCAAAGCTTCGGGGTTGATTGAACGCTCTTAAGCGTTTCAAATGTGTGCTCGATGAATTGAGAACGCCTACACTGAGCATGGCTAACGCGTACTTGATAGTGCAGCTATACCGTCCAGCGACGCCGCAGCAGCGGTCCAGAACTTCCTCCGGTCAATGCAGGGCAACCAAGCGCTCACCAACCCGCAAGCACAAGCCCAATCTAAACCATTCACCACTCTACCTGACCTCCTTCCCACTTCAACCACCATCCCTGTCGTAGAATCACTGCCCCCCAAGTCCATCGACTCTCTCCTCTCCTATCTCCCTCCCACCCTCCTTCTCCTAAGCCAAGAGGCCGACGACATCTCATCCGTCGACTTGAAACCCGAGACCGCTGCCGCTGCCCTCGAAGCCTTAAGCCTCGATCAAAAGAAAGATATCTTAAAGAAGGTGCTTCGCTCGCCACAATTCAGCCAGAGCCTGGGGAGTTTGACGCAGGCACTTAGGGATGGGGGATTACCTAGTATTAGCGATGCATTGGGGGTGAAGGTGAAAATGGGAGGGTTTACGAGGAGAGGAGGGATGCCTGTTGGGGATGGGGAGGCTGTGGAGGCGTTTTTGAGGGGGGTGAGGGGCAGTGTGGAGGAAAAGGAACAAGAAGATCAGGGGGAGAACATGCAGACTAATTAGTGGAAGGAGTTGACAGATGATGGATATCTTTTTGTAGAGACGATGGCATAGCGAAATGGCGTTTTGATCATGGAAGATAAGAGGCCTGAACGCTTGATGCTATCATACATAAATCCCTATAATATAGCTTACAAAGTCCTGGAGCAAAGCAGCATAATCGAATCATCTGAATAAAACGGTTTATGTGATTATGCCTCATAGGTTTAGCAATAGATACCTTCAGTGACGTTGGGCTATTTCCCCAATATCCTAGAAGTAACAGCGGCACAGAGCGATGGCCATTCGAAATAGAGAATCCAATTGCACTTCCTGGAAATCATCTTCTGCAACCGCATGATAGGTCCCGTTCCTTTCAGAGATTTAGGTTGAGGGCAAAACTCAAAGGTCTTTTCGATTGAGGTAACTTCTTTACAACGTCCACCACCGTCCTCTATTCTGAATTCGCTCGAGCCCTTCTAGTAAGGCTATTTCCAGTTAGATTTTCGATGAAATATTTCGCTCAAAACCCACGAAGATTTCTCAATTACCGAACTGTCCACTTCTACCTCAAAACCATAACAATTGTATTTGTCCCAGTTGTAACACTTCCAGACAAATTATATCAGGGCAATCAAAGGTCTTTTAAAACATACTACCTTCAATAGGCCAAACAATGTCTTCAGCTCCTCAGCAACTTCGTAATGTAGCTACTCAGCTATGATCGGACGATGAGTTGACAATGTTGATTGTAGGCTTCAGCTATCCCAGGTACAAATTCACTTGTTGACGGATAGACCGGAGGACAAAGAGTCATGGGTAAAGGACAAAATCCAGCAAATCTTTACACTCATAGTATTCTTTTTGGTAGGATTAACCGGTTCTTCTGGAGTAGACGCAGGAGGGCTGAAAGGCTTGTAGCAAGAAGACAAATAAGAAGGCATGGGTTGCAGCCGCCGAGGTGGAACATATGTGCTGGGAAAAGCCAAGTCGGTCCGACAGTATTCTCGAAAATGACGGTGTGGTGTCGGTTAGAACTAGAGTGACAGACATATCATGAACCGAGAAATTATAACGTATGGAGGGTAAGGAGCGAACAACAGATGTGGTCATCTAAAAGCAATGTTTACAGATGCTGCTAAAAACCGAAAGATCTCTCTTTGAACGAAAAGAAGCGGCATCCTTTGCATGAATGCCTCAAAAGTGCACCTTCGTGGGCCTAAACTTCTTTAAAAGGCATGGAATTTAGCGATAAGGCGAGCGAATATACTGCATGGCCTTGTCAGTGAGAACTTCTAAGAGGTGTCGTTTACTACAGTACTAACCCCATTAGGCGACAAGGAATTAAGCGAGAAACCCGCACCTAAGCGAAGCGCACCAAGATTTATAGATTTACAGTCTACAGACAACACGCATCGGCAATCCACACGATAAACCGCCAGTATGAGGTACATACACACTCAGGAGTCCCTGGAAATCCCCGAAAATGGTAAGTTGTGTCTAGGTGCCCTTGTTGGGTGTGGATCAACGGTCTCGTCGTAAAGAAGCCCTGGCGTGCGGCAGACTTGTTTACGGAGTGCAAGGAGACAGTTACTGAAAATTTGTGCAGTCAAGGTCCACATCAAATCTAGGGTTGTCACTGTGGAGGGTCCACGAGGTTTGTCTCACACTGAAAAAAGCTTCTCTGCTCTCTGACGTCCAGTAGGCAAGCTCGTAAAAGACATGTCACATCTTTCCGTCTGCTTCTCCCACCCTGCAAAGAACCTCGTCAACATCGAACTACACCACGGCGCCCGCAAGAATGTCGCTACACTGCGAACTATTAAGACTTTGATCAACAACTTGATCATCGGTGTTGTGAAGGGTTTCAAGTACAAGATGCGCTACGTTTACGCCCATTTCCCTATAAACGTCAACCTCGAGAAGAACTCTGAGACCGGCCTCTTTGAAGTTGATATCCGGTATGCGAGGTTACGGGGGCTTTACCAGTCTCCGAGGGTTGGAGAAATCGTGGGCTGACATGTGCTACGAGCATAGTAACTTTATCGGCGAGAAGATCGTTCGAAAAGTCACAATGCGACCAAGCGTAGACGTGGAGATATCGAAGAACCAAAAGGATGAGCTACAACTCACCGGAAACTCGTTGGAGGATGTCTCGCAAAGCGCGGCCGACATCCAACAAGTCTGCCGGGTAAGGAATAAGGATATCCGAAAGGTATGTCGACTGCTCGCTCAGTGTCATATGAACGCTAATATGGGGGATCCTATAGTTCTTGGATGGGTTGTACGTGTCGGAGAGGGGCAACATCGAGGCGGCGTAGGGCTGTCAGGCGGATTGTGTTCACTAGAACTGACCAGGAGCATCTGTTGTATTACGAAGGCGCATGGCATAGCACTTCTGTAGCTTCGACGTCCAACAAGTCACAAAATATTTCGACATGATGTCTCAGAATCAACACGGCTATCTAAATGCCCAAAATAGGGCAACTTGCTAATCCTTGGTTTGAACTCCAGATATAAGTTAATCGTTGCGCCTAGGATGTTGGATTTGACACCCATTGATTGCAAGACTGTTGTGCGGCACTGATTCTTACTCTGCATTACCTACCTCAAGGTCTTGGAGATGTGAGCGTAGCACGGACTTGACAGGTGATCTGAGATAGGTACCTTAGCTGAAAAGCTATCTCCTGCCAAAGAAACGCACCTGCAAACCAGCAGTAGTCTACCAAATCCCTTTTATTTAATCGCATCGACTTACAGGGCTTAGCGACGCAGACATGGAGCGGCTGCTCCTGGGTGAGATAATAGCTCCCCAATCGTCCGAGATCTGTATCTTTGATTGCGCAAGAGATGTACTTTACCCGAATGCCAATGAGATGTGACTCTGGTGCTCATCCCCCTCGACCCGTAAGATTTCCCCGCATGCGCGTTAAACGTCGTACAGCATGGAGCCATTCAATTGAGATCCCTTGCCCTATCAGACATAGCCAACACGGCCGATCTTGAAGCTGCAGCGATACGCCAACGCTAAACTGTTTGTCAATAGCGTCATCAATCTGCTTGTGGGAGGCACAAGGGTTTGCTAGCCAAACTAGAAATGATAGATAACAAGAGGTGTTCCATAATGTTCAGTCCTCTGTTCTCCGAAAAACCACAAACATTCACCAGGCACAACTACGCAAAACCGACGTTGTCCGAGAATGGCTGAAGATAAGACAGTCAATATTGGTGTCTTACAAGAGTCTCCAGAGGGGCGACCTTCCTTTCGTAATGGAGTACTTGACGATCCAGAGATGGACGGCCTCACCTTGTACGAAAAGAAAGCCTTACTTGTAAATCGCGAATTCAATGCTCAGGGCATGGGGAAATACCAATGGTAGGGCGACGTTCGAGCTACTCGCATTTTCTCGCATGCTTATCGTTCGCTACCTAAGGTACATATTCTTTTTGTGCGGATTTGGCTACTTCATTGATCTATTATATGCTCAAGCATTTGGACTGGTAGCCCCAGCGTTGCAGAACGAGTTGGGGTTTTCAGGTCAGTACCACCAAGTCACCGATGGGAACCTACTGAAATTGTCGGGAAGACAAACATTATGGTGATATATTCACGTCCTTCTCAGCAGGGCTGACAGCTGGAGTAAGAGCTTTTTCCCAAATCAGATGCTGCCCCGCAAGTTTGGACTGATGTAAATTCGAAATAGGCCTTCGTTTGGGGCGTGTTGGTAGATCTGATTGGTCGGTACTCTGGCTTGCCTGATCTTCTCTACAAGATAGAACGACCAAACTGAGCGTTTACCCTAGGCCGGCAGTACGCCTTCAATCTTACGGTGTTGATCACCTCCGTTTTTGGTCTTTGTCTTGGTGCACCTTCAAATTATAGTGCAATTCTTGTCTTGACTGCTTTCGTTGGCTTTGGTATCGGAGGCAATATACCTATCGACACGACAATATGTCTCGAATTCCTACCACAGGTATGTTGCGTGTGAGACTTTATTTACACACTTCTGACTGCCCAAGAACCGTCGCTTCCTGCTGGCAATGTTGTCAATTTTCCAGCCACTCGGTGTAGAAGTAGCTTCGGGTATTGCATACGGGCTCGTCCCCAAATACTCATGTGGTGGCCAGCCGGATGGCACCCCTCTCCCAGCCTGCAGCAAGGTCGCGCCGGGAGAAGCTTGCTGTACGAGGGCCACCAACATGGGATGGCGTTATACGCTGTTTACTCTTGGTGCTATCTGCCTGTTCATTTTCTTTTTGCGATTTGTGGTTTTCCGCTTCCAGGAATCGCCCAAGTTCCTACTTTACCGGGGAAAGGATGAAAAAGCGGTGAAGGTAATGCAACATATAGCACGGTTCAACGGCCGCGAGAGTTCAGTCACAATGGAAGCATTCGTTGCTCTAACAGACGAGGATGCATCGATTGGTAGCAGGACTACAGGTTCCCCTGTACTTGGTGGAGGGACGAAGCAATCCAAGAGCTCTTTCGCCGATAAAGTCAAGCTGGAGTTTGAAAAGTACAAGATCTTGTTCGCAAACTCCACAATCGCTCGCTTGACCATTTTGGTTTGGATCACATATATTTTTGATTATTGGGGTTTCAGTATTGCCGGTAAGTCTCGTATAATGGAACCACCAATGGTCTTTCTTCGTATTAATTATCATCCAGGATCATTTCTACCAAAGATTCTGATCAAGAAGGGTCATTCGATCAACGTCTCCGTTTCCGGGAGCTACAGGGATTTTTGTATCATATACCTGTGTGGTATTCCCGGTGTCCTCCTTGGCGTACTCATGTACGCAGTCCCTCTGGTCGGCCGTAAGTGGGCCATGGTCGGCTCATCTGCGCTCATGGGCGTTTCACTCTTCCTTTTCGCAACCGTGAACTCGAGGGCGTCAAACATTGGATTCAATGCCATGGAGTATTTCTTCCAAAGCATGTTTAATGCTGTGCTTTATGGATGGACTCCTGAAGTTTTTCCGGCCCCAATCCGAGGGACTGCTTGCGGCCTTGCAAGTTTCTGGGGTCGTTTGTTCGGTATCGTTGCGCCTCTTGTAGGTGCGGTCCTATTGGCCCAGAATACGAATTCACCTTTATACATGGGTGGAGCCGTGGTCTGGATATGTACGATTGCGATTCTCCTCATGCCAACGAGTCGCATGGGCGCACAAAGCTACTAGCCACGCCAGACGGTCAAGTGGACGAATTTGTTGAATCTCTCAGTCTTTCAACTCCCACTACAACAGCACGAGTGCTCCCCAACGGATCGGTCGAAACACGGCGACATGAGTAGCAACGAACACTAAAAATCAGAAGATTTTCGCTATTGATAGCTTTAGAAAGAAATGAGACGGCGGTGCAGGCGGTGTCAGTGTCAAACTAGCTCGATGGTTGGAAATTGAAGCAAACCTCGTTTCCGAGATGAGAAAGACAACCAACATGGACTAAGTGCTGGGCCTCCTCCTAGCTCTCACAAGTGGTCAATCAGGCTTATAAGCTTGAGGTCGCAATGATCATGGTGACATTCACGACATTGAATATTATTTGATAGACCATAATTGTGATATGGTCCCGATTACGGAATAAGTGGGTAAGGCAAGGTAGGTAGAGTACATACTCGTACTGTACCTTTGAGGGCTTCCATTGCGGGCCCAGACCTTTAACAAGCAAGTCGTAACTGTAATTTATCTCCAACGAAAACACCGTCTTACTCTTATGCATGATAAGAAGCTAGAGATGTCGCTAGGGGATCGTTGCTGCTGTTGGTGATGGCAAGTTCGGTCGACAGTGGAACATGCTCGTGAACAATCTAGGTATTTGCTTTGTCTGCTCTTAATCTTATGCTTCCACTTTTGCGTCAGTATCGTTCGCTTGCGTCTGCTATGGCATCATCATGGCGAACTGCCGCATCGATTTGTTCCATGTTTTCTGGACAAGGACTCCGTACGGAGTAGAATACCACGGGAATGATTTGACAGGGTTGCATGACGAGATTTACTCGCTTCGCCTAGCGTGATGGCGTTTACTCGGCCTGCGTGGATTAAACCCATGGAAGTGGGGGGCTGATGGCTCTCGAACGGGGATCCCCTCGGTCCAGTGCAACAGCCCTTGCAAATCATGCAATCAAGTGGGGTTTCCAACATCGAATGAGATGCATTCATTGACCGCAAGGCGGACAGCATCCATGGCTTATCCTCGCATCCTTAGATCGCTTCCAACAGACAAGCGTCCCCCGCTAGGGCTTCCACCCGGGCAGATAGTATTCCGTATAAGATCAGCATCTTTGGTCCCCCTCGACACCTTTTTCCTGCTTACCCTACCCACCCGTTCACTTCGGAGCACTATCTCAGTTGCTTTGGATTGCCTACAAACCCTTTCACGACCTCCAAACTCACTGTCCTTCGTATCAAATCAACAGCCCTTGTTCGAGCGACACTCCCTCGAACTTGTGCCTCGGAATTTTCCAAAGTAGTCGCATTCTTGGTGGTTAATGCTGAACGTGGACGACGGACGACAACCTTTTTACTTTACTCCGTTGATACAGAGTATCCGCAGCATAAAATGGCGTTAGGAAGGAAAACCCTGGCCGTCGACAATAACAACACTCATGGCACTGCTGTGCCCCGTGACCCTGGACTCCAGACAGGTATCTACGGTTATGACGTGGAGAAAACAGAGGAACACAAAGGGCGCAAGATGAGCCGTGTTGCTGGTACTGCCCTGACGGACTCTGACGAAGACTCAGTGATGAGTGTGGGGAAGCAGCTGGAGCTGGAGTCAACCAATTCAATCAAATACAGGACTTGTTCCTGGCAAAAGGTGAGTAATCAATCCTCTAGGGGAAATCCGCAGAACAGCGCAATTGAAGACGTCTTGCGCCTTCTGTGCGCTCTTCCGGTTCTGAATCACCCCGAGGAAACTTTCTGATGTTGAATTACCGTAGACCGCCGCGCTCCTCTTTGCGGAATACATTTGCCTGGCAATCATGTCATTTCCGTATTCGTACTCGGTCCTCGGTCTGGTTCCCGGCCTCATAGTAACCGTCGTTGTTGCTGCTTCCGTCTTGTACACTTCTTTGATCGTCTGGTCAGTGACACTGTAAATCTTGAGACGGCACTCGCTAAATTTCACAGGGAGTTCTGTGTCCGCCATCCTGAGGTTCGAGACGTCTGCGACCTTGGTCAAATGCTCTTCTATGGCTGGAGGTGGGTGTGGTATGCAACTGCGGTTATGTTTCTGCTCAACAATACTATGATACAAGTACGAAGAGTTCTTTCACTTGCGCCAGCGTTATCTGACATATCCAGGGCTTACACGTATTGACTGGCGCCAAGTATCTCAATACAATGACCAACGGTGGCATGTGTACTGTTGGCTTCTCTGCCATCATGGCTGTCATATGCTTCGTATGCTCTTTGCCCAGAACGTTCGACACTCTTTCGAAGTTGGCAACGCTTTCTGCCTTCTTTACGTTCGTTTCCGTTCTCCTGGCGGCCATCTTTGCTGGGATCGAGCAGCACCCTTACAATTACAACGCTGGCGTAGGTGTCACCAAAGGTCCAAAAGTGGGTATGGTCGGTGAGCCGACTGTCCTCATCGTCGCAACTGCAGGCACCACCTTCGTCAGTGGTATGAGCGCATTCTTGAACATTAGCTACACCTTCATCGGCCAGATCACCATTCCTAGCTTCATCGCTGAGATGAAGAACCCCAATGACTTCCCCAAGGCTCTTTGGGCCGTTACCATTGCGGAAATCATTCTCTTCAGCTTGGTGGGCTCCGTCGTTTACGCTTATACCGGAACACAGTACAACACGGCTCCCGCCTTTGGATCTTTGGGCAACGAATTGTTTAAAAAGGTTTCCTTCTCTTTCATGATTCCGACACTGATTTTCCTTGGTGTCCTCTATGCCTCCGTCTCAGCCCGTTTCGTCTTTTTCAGGCTCTTCGAGGGTACCCGCCACAAGGGAAACCACACCATGGTCGGTTGGGCTTCCTGGGCTGGCATCCTTGCAGCGACCTGGATCGTGGCCTTTGTTATCGCCGAGGTGATTCCGTTCTTCTCGGACTTGCTGTCACTGATGAGTTCACTTTTCGACTCTTTCTTCGGGTTCATTTTCTGGGGTGTAGCCTATATGCGAATGCGGAAGGCCGACTACGGGGCGGGATGGATTTCACGAAGAGGCATTCGTGGGATTGCTGGGTTTGCATTGAACGTTGCCATCATTTTGATTGGGGTATTCATGTTGACCGCTGGAACCTACGTAAGCTTTTCGATCTGGAGGAAACTTGTTGTGACTAATTCTATCGCAGGCTTCTGTCCAGAGTATTTTGAACGATTACGCCGCCGGATCGGTTCGTGGCGTGTTTGATTGTTCGAGCAACGGCTTGTAACTACTTTTTGAAAACCGAGCACAATGCTTCGGGAGGTTTAGTGTAGGGTTGGTTAAGATTGTTCAGTACCATAAATACATACAATTCTATCGAGGAATATAGTACTAGTGATGTTAAACGTGCGCTCCTTGTGATTCACAACAAGGTCGTATTATTGCCGTAGGATGTAAAGATTCCCCAGCCAATGACTCCTAAAATATCTCACCTATTGCATCAGCGATATTATATACCTACACAGTAAGTTTTCTTGCTGTATATGAGATTAGGATGTTGACGGCAGTGGGTCATCCTCGGCTTGAGCCGAACCCCAGGGCCTCTTATTTGGCTTTCATTCAACCATACAAATATGAAAGGAAGCAAAGCACTCAGCATTGCTGCGAGGCAAATTCAGTCCCCGAGAGTTCGAGATCAATCAGCGAGGAGCTTGTCTAGCATCTGCGTCACTCGCAATGCTTCACGCGCCAACAACCTGACCTCCAGACCTTTTACTATCCACTGCCATGATAGACATTGTGCTTTTCTTCAAATTGCACCCAAAAAACCATTGCCTCGGCGAAGGAATGCATCCAGCAATGCAACGGGTTCGACAGCTATCAAACATACCGCGCTTTACGACCTTCATCTTGCCCATGGTGGAAAGATGGTTTCCTTTGGGGGCTACTCCATGCCAGTCCAATACCCGGACTTAGGAGTTGGTGAAAGTCACAAATGGACTCGAGAAAAAGCGAGTCTATTCGATGTAGGGCACATGTATGATCTTAATCGCTATTGTGTGTGTGAACCTCAACCACTGACGCCCCCCATAGGGTTCAGCATGAAATTTCTGGTCCGAGCGCTTCGTCTTTCCTCGAGAAAATCACCCCTACATCCACCGCCGCTCTGAAGCCCTTCCACTCAACCCTCTCCTGCCTCCTCCATCCGGGCACAGGCGGCATAGTTGACGATACCGTCATCACACGCGTTGGCCGGGAAAAATTCTACCTCGTCACAAATGCCGCTTGCCGGGACAAAGACCTTGCTTACCTCGAGAAGTTTGGGGCTCATCAAGACGAAGATATACATTGGGAAGTTCTCGAAGGTCATGGCTTGGTTGCTCTCCAAGGGCCCCTCAGCGCAGATATTCTGCAAAATGCCCTGAGAGGCATCGTTCATCAAGACGAGAAAGAGTCAGACTTAAAGTCCCTGTACTTTGGCGAATGCGCACAGCTTCGTTTGAATCTACCCTCGAGTGCTGCTGAAATCCTAATCAGCAGAGGAGGCTACACTGGTGAAGATGGGTTCGAAATCTCAATTAAACCGAACTCTACAGAAGAATTCACGAATCATCTGTTGAAGAGCGCTGGACCAGACAAACTACGTCTAGCGGGTTTGGGTGCACGAGATAGTTTGAGGCTAGAAGCGGGGATGTGTTTATACGGACATGATATAGATGACAGCACCACACCCGTGGAAGCAGGTCTCAGCTGGATCGTCCATAAGGATCGTCGAACGTACGGAGGTTTCTACGGCGATGAAGTAATCTTACGCCAATTACGCCCTGCAAAAGAAGGAGGCGGCGTTTCGCGGCGGAGAGTGGGGCTGGTAGTGGATGGAGCGCCGGCACGAGAAGGAGCTGATATTCTAGGGACTATCGAGGGAAGAGAAGAAAAGGTGATTGGGAAGGTGACAAGTGGCTGTCCTAGTCCGACGCTAGGAAGGAATATTGCAATGGGGTATGTGGAGAGTGGACACCACAAGGCTGGGACTGAAGTGGGTGTTTTAGTAAGAGGCAAAAGGAGGAATGCCACGGTGACAAAAATGCCATTTGTGCAGAGCCGGTATTGGAAGCGGGCAGCTGGAACAGCGCCGGGGTAGGATGCTGTTGGGAGGATTCATTCTTTCTGAATGTTTGATGATGGGTTTCCGGGAAGTTATTGGAGAAGTCCTTCTCTGCAGAGGGATAGTCGAAATATTCAAGATACGTGGTATAATTTCAACACATTCGTCACATGCTATTCTAGAGGGAGTCCCGGTCGGTTAGTCCGACTGTTTACTGCCAGGCAAGCTATGTAGGCTTGAGGTTTCGAAAACCTAGACCGATTTCAGAATTTATCGAGAGCTTAAGAAAAGTGAATCTGATATTCTCGAAGAAGATCACACTCGTAAAAATCATTGACAATAATATCGCTGCACTTCTTCAGCTTAGACTGACCATCACCAGAGAATCAGCTCAGTGAAGAGGATCACCCTCATAGTGGTCGAAGCGTAGCAGACGAGCACGAGCACGAGCACGAGC
>JAABUW010002645.1_pt1 | contig 26842 bp, 35 predicted proteins | sample 5560081 | NCBI WGS metagenome assembly JAABUW01 (sample SAMN10711882, study PRJNA513363) | rock metagenome | isolation source: Antarctica rocks | place: Antarctica: Victoria Land, Knobhead sud | reverse complement strand
ACAAGCTAATTTGAGGAAGTAGTCGATGTGATTTAGTGACTGGTGACATTCATCTGCGGAATTCCCATTTGGCTCTGGGGAGGAGAAGGGGTGGAGCGCGTTCTGGCTGTAGTATTCAAGCTCAGGATAGGTTGATTGTGTTTGAGGAGGGTATATGGTATCTACATGATGCTTGTACCAACTCCGGAGCGCGTGGGTGGTTGTGGATGTTGTGTTCCGCAAATGCTTGTTTAAAGTGTCATTAGGGTCTTGGCTTTGCTGTTCGGGAATGCGGCAGTCATTATTCGAAGAAGAGGGGGATGTGTCCTACGTATAATTGAATATTGGAGACATACTAACCATTCTGTCGAATCCCCTTGATCATTAGACAAGTCCTCCCCGCTAATACTGTATCAGATGAAACTGAGTATTTAGATACTTGGCACTGCCCCTTTCTCTCAGAGCGAGCTTGCGTCTGATAACCTGGATCTAGCTCATAATTATCTTCAATCGATACCCTCAAGATCTCCGTCAGCACGCCTAGAGCTCTCGAGGACACATCCATGGAAGCGACAATTAAGAGTCTGCAGAAGAATCTTTCCGGGTGTACGAGATATGCACCCACAACACGCACATGCCGTATGCGAATCCAGGAGGTTTTTGCAGAATTACAGCGGTCACGCATGCTGCTCAAGGGCTTGGGCAATGTTTTCTAGGGGCGTTCAATTTGGCGAGGTTGATCTTGCACGAGTCTGGCGCTGTCCGCCTTATATAATCCGCTCGTGGAGTCAGCGATACCTCATCTAGGCACAGATGGGGTTATGGAGTGTTGTCGTTTTCCACACATTGTTGAATGCACGAATTTAGTAGTATCCCATACGAGCTGGCAAGTGGCTACAGTTTGGATCTGTAACATACATATTCAAGATCTACCTAGCTATCATATCTGCTTAGGGATGAACGTACTGAAAACGTACATCCTCGGTGTTTGCTGTACCCTATAACGCTGGGTTTTCTTGCGGCCTCTAGCAAAATAATCCTGTTTGTATGAAGAGGGATTCTCGCGCTCTGTGATCCAGAATTAATGCAACGCGCTTTTGCAGTCGTCTTCGACGAATCGAGGGAAGTACCATTCGTCTTTTGCGAGGCACTGGCTCAGGCGCGAAAGGATGGGGATAATGTGGTTTTGAGGCGATAAGGCATTGGAAGGCCGGCGGATAGATGGTGGAGTATGTGGTTGACTTAGTGCTATGCTTGCCGCCTATGAAGGCTTCGAGAGGATAACGGGGATGTAGTAGAGGGAGTCGAATATAACGTGCTCGAGGATGGGAATATTTGAGGATTAGAAAGGAAAGGAAGAGAGGCAGAAGTCCCTACCTCTAACTTCCCATCATGTTTTCAGCAAGAAAATATAGGTCTCAGAACAAGTATGCACGCTCGAAGGTAATTTCCGATCCGGATTTGCTTCTGTGGCGCGATAGATGGCGGTATCTCCCACAAAAACCTGATCTTCTGTTAGGCTATTAGGATTACTATAGACAAACCCCCTGTTTCGCCATATGTCCGATGCAGAAACAAGACTCAATATAGTGTGGGATTTCCCGCACAGAGAAAGGGCAACTTGAGCAGATCGCGTGGTTCAGGAGGAGCTATTTCAACAGGTTGAGAGCTTCCTGGCAGCTCTCGGTATTAAGTCTCCGCCTGAGCTGACTGAATCTTTTCGAAAGATCATCCGGGAAAACTGTCACAGCGCTTTCAAGAAAAGGGTCAAGAAGCCGGTTAGCTGGTCGAAATGCAGCTTTGGAAATGACTCAATACGTAAGCTCGGGGTGTAGAACGATTCACAAATTTGATGAGTAGCTGTATATGGAAGGTTCGAAGTGCAGTAGATAATTTTTAGATAGACAAAGCCTCAGTAAGATGCCGCAAAAGCGGACATTGTTGTGTTAATCAGGACTTGTGAGAAAGAAGATGGATAGATTATTTCCTTTTATTCAAGGGAGTGAGCGTCGAATGTTGATATCTTAATCAAACACAATGATGCCGTCGTCTGGAATACTCATCGGTCTTGTTTCTGGCCTTCTTTTCTGGCCTTCTTATTCTCCTGGGGTTATCAGCAGTGTCTGCTGTGCCCAACAAGTTTATCTCCTCGCCTCAACCTAGTACTTTAGCGAATTCTAGATCAAGGCTTTCCCTATACTTCCACGTTAAGTGACCGTCTACTCTCCCTGGATCTTAGGGACTAGTCAGACTATACCGACAGAGCTTGATCTAGTAGGTTGACACTACTTGTCTTGCCATTCCTGAGCTTGCGAGTTCTTGCGAATTGACGCTGTTCAGGAGTATTTGTGGTATGGGCATACGGCATAATCAAGCTCGTTTGACCGCTATCGAATGAGTCTTCCGCAAATGGATACCTGATCGTATATTTAGATCTCGAACACCGAAAAAAAAGTCGCGAGAACGACTTTCGTCGGGCTAACGAGTCTGAAACTTGGGATGGTCCAGAGGTTGATGGGATGCATACATGTCGTCTCTAGCCGTGTACCACAGATTGATAATCTCGTCTTCCATCGGAGTGCTCAGAAGCCAGAACTTTTCATGTAGACTTGCGGCATCAACCATGGAGTGCGCCATTGAAGGCGAAGTCGTTGTCCACTTGTAGTGATCTCGACCCATGGAATCGGTCCATCATGATGGTGGGCGTGATTTAGGAGGTTCTGCTCCGATTGTGCTTAAGCAGATGAGGTCGACGAGCGCAGCAAGTATAATAGCTTACAGCCTCTTGTTAAGCACGCGCGGAGAGGGCTCCTGCTACGCAGACTTTTTTGTGAAGAACCTCAAGGGCATAGTAGAGGATCAATACCGAAATGAAGGTCTGAAGAAGAAAACACTGTGGGTTCAGGAAAGATGGAACAGACAAAGGAGATGAGCGGAAAGTGCCCACATTAAGTACAGGCTCAAGCATGTAAGCTGAGCCTCCCTCGTGTTATCTAATGAGAGTGGTGAGGATATTGGGGGGCCTGAAGTTAGCTAAGCCGCTGCGGACTACTCATAACACTCGTCATTTCGGCCTTGTCATCGATGGATCCCCATCCCCACCTGATACCATCAATGGTGGCAACAGCGTGCATGGCCCCATAGCTATTGTGCTAGTCAAAGTCGTTTCGAATTTTGAGCGCGCGTTAATTCTACTGCTCGTAAGCACATGCATTCACAAGGAATCCCGCGCTCCGCTTCACTATTTGCATGAAAACATGGGGGAATTCAGAATGTGCTGTTGCAAGAAACAGAACAGTTGCAAGTTAGGAGGGAATATCATGGCTGTTCTACATGAGAGCAAGCTTCCTTCTGATTGGCTCCTGAAGCGACGCGCGAGCGTCAGCCAGTGAAGTCACGGTCCGGGTAAGAATCCGGATATGCCAAGGCTATAGACATAACCACGCTGCCACGATACACCATCAAATCTCAACGCATCAAGCTATAGAGTTCCTCTGAGATGAAGAATATTAAGAATATCAAGAATCCCTTGTTAAATATATTTATCCGCAAAAGTTACTTATGAAACGCTTTCATCGAAGGTACAACGTAAGAGACGGATTTAGCGTATATCCGGATTCTCACCCGAACCGCGAGGCCGACCTCCATAGCAGAATAGCATCATACTACATACTCATACTCTGAGGGATTTGTCAACAGCCAGACTACCGTAACGATGTTTCTCGCTGTTTGCTCCAACTTGCAAACTTATTCCTCAACCTCTCTAGAACTAACATTCTCCATCAACCACCACCATGGCGAGGTCCCTCTTTACGCCGCTCAACCTTGGCCCGATATCCCTCTCAAATCGTGTGATCATGGCGCCGTTGACACGCTACCGGGCATCTGACGCTCACGTCCATGGAGATCTCGCTGTGGAATACTACACCCAACGTGCCTCAGTTCCTGGTACGCTTCTCATCACCGAAGCAACCCTTATCTCCCCTAGGGTAAGCACCTCTCTGGCATGCACCCTTCCCAACGCAACTATCTGTAAACGGCGATGCTGACTCGCAAATATATTGTAGGCCTCTGGCTACGCCAACGTTCCGGGGATCTACAATCAAGCACAGATCGACGGTTGGAAAAGAGTCACAGACGCCGTACACAAGAAAGATAGCTATATTTTCTTGCAATTGTGGGCGCTAGGGAGAACTGCGAAGCCGGAAATTGTGAACAAGGAGGCAGGTGGCGATTGGTTTGCAAGTAGTAGTGCTGTGCCCATATCTGCAGGGGGTGATGAACCCAGAGCGCTGGAAGAGGATGAGATCTGGACATTGATCGGAGACCATGCTCAAGCCGCCAAGAACGCTATTACAGCGGGTTTTGACGGTGTGGAGATCCATGGCGCCAACGGATACCTGATAGATCAATTTACCCAAGATGTTTGTAACAAGCGGACGGACGGCTGGGGCGGGAGTATTGAGAAAAGGTCACGCTTCGGTCTTGAAGTCGCCAAGGCTGTTACTGAAGCAGTCGGCGCCGAGAAAGTTGGGATGCGGCTGAGTCCTTTCAGCACTTTCCAGAGCATGAAGATGACACACCCGATTCCGCAATTCAGTCACCTAATAGAAGGGCTAAAAGACCTCAAGTTGGGATACCTACACTTGGTTGAGTCACGCATCGGTGGTAACGCAGACATTGAAAATACCGAGAAGGTCGACTTCGCACTGAAGATCTGGGGCAAAACAAGTCCGGTGCTGCTGGCAGGTGGATTTCAGCCAGATAGCGCGAAGAGAGCGATGGAGGAGTATCCGGATCATGATATTGCTATCGTCTTTGGTAGACGTTTCATCTCGAATCCGGATCTGCCATTCAGGATCCAGAAGGGCCTAGAGCTGACCAAATACAACTACGATACGTTCTACAAGGCTAAAAGCCCAGAGGGTTACGTCGACTACCCTTTTACCAAAGAGTGGGAAGCGCAGAGCAGACTGTAGGCATTCTCGTGCCTCCTACAGTCACGATATCATCCAATGGAATGCGATTCGTCATGTAGCCCAAGGAGCATCACTATCTACAGCATTTAGAAACTTATAGATGTAAGACACTCGCCAGATAATTAACTAAGCATATCCAAAGATGACAATCTAAGTTTTCTCAACTTCTACTGACGAACTTCACAAAAGTAAGGTAAGACTGTTTCAAGATACAGACCTGTCGATTGAAGACTTTGAGCTGTTGCAACAAGGGTCGAACGTCCATGCCACAGCCGAGTCAAGTCTTCATTATTCGGAAGTCCATGAGTTTCACAAAGGCGACATCTATCAAGGTCAAGATGATACCTAGATCAGTGGAACTTAATGTAGGCGCGGTGCTCTTAGAAGGCTGGTTGAATGTGTCCGTGTGCGACAGGAATGGGACATATTTGCGTTTGCTATAAATTGCTAGGAAAATAGCGCGTCGATGCCGGAACCTTGCGCTAGAGGATCTATTCCGTTAAGGTGACCTAAAAATTTTGGTATTAGTTTTCCATGCTCAGTGCTTAGATTTAGCTAATGAATCATAGCTAGCACTTATTGGAATATATTTTAAGATCACAGTCTGAGAAGAGCAAAATCAACAAACACCCTACCACTCGCAACGCCGATGTCGTATCCGACGTCCAGAATTGCGGAAGCTCAGTGCATTGGCGCGTGGATGACTCTGCCCGGCTTAGCATACACTGGATCTGCTTGATCACGCTGCATTTCCACTTTCATACAGACTACTTCGGTCTACACGGCGAGCCACAACGGCATTGGAACCGCTACGAACATAGCTCAGACTCGTATCATGATCGCAACAAGCCCAAGTCCAATTATAAGTCCATACCGGCAGCCTCAAGGCTTGGAAGGGCGAATTTCCGTCGAAGACCTGTCCGCCATCTTTGAGCACAATGCGGAAGTGTCGACCTTGCTAGGTACCAACTTCATCTTGGCTAGGTAACACGGAAATTCAGAAGATGAGATTGCTAGACTAGACCTGACTGGATGTAGTTTCAGCTAATAGTATCATGGATTTGAAGATGAAGGCAAGGTATGAGAAGAGCATGTACTATGCTCACCAAACCTCTAACAGGATGGGTATATGCAAGTTTGGTTACTTGGGCGGAAAGAACGTGCATATGAGCTCTCCATAGGAAGACACATGTATGCAGGCAAAGTGCATAATCTGAATGGAGGTAGTTGTGCCCGATGTATAGAGGTCCAGTGGATTAAACAATTGAGATTGGTTTCTCATTCTAGTGATAATTTCGTTCTGCGTCGGCTAGGAGGGCTATTTGCGCCAAGAAGTAGCCTTAACAAACATCTATTATAAAGGGCGCGTTGAACCTCAAGAGGTTAGCTCCGGTGGGCGTAAGCTACCTGGTAGCTCACCTCGCTCACGTCTTCCCATCTTCCAGAATCTCACACTTTTCATAGCCAACTCCCCCACTAGGAATCAGGCACGTGTCCACTCCGTCTCGTCCTAATGTCACCGTCCCTGGCGAGCCTGCCTGCAGAAATACAATTGGCCATCCTCTGTTCAGCGGATGACCTCGACGACGCCTCTTCCTTCTCACACACCTGCCGACGCTTTCGTTCCCTATACACAACGCACCGAGATACTATCGAGAGAGGCGTTATCGTATACTTCACTGGTTGTCAATGCATAACAATGGGGCTCTGACACCGTGCAGACTTCGTCGCTTGTATACGAATACGACTTGACACTGTCCAAATTCTTGGAGATTACTCGAGACATTGCTGGCATCTACCTCGAAGGCGGCAGGGAGCTAGTTCTAGCAAACTTCCCCAATGAGTCAGTTCTCTTAGACTGCACGAATACAACATGGACGAAGATGACGGCGACGGACGAGATCATAGGGGAGATTGTGTCCCGCTGGCGGCAGTCAAGACTGCTTCGTCAGCTATACCTGGATGATGTTGTGGCGAAAGAGTTCCAGCACTTTCGTGTTCGATTCGCAGCAAAGCTGTCAGCGGAATCGAGAGCAGCCATAGTTGAGCCGGGCCTGATGAAGTCAAGCCAGCCACATCAGAGTCATCATTTCGGCCATGACTTCAAGGCACGTTTTCACAAGAGCTTGTGCTTGCATTCGATGGCCATCGCCAACCGGGACATTGGAAAAGCCGTCGCAGTTAATGAATCTCTACTGCACCCACACGACTACAAGGATTGTTCAGATCGAATTAGCACCAACGTCTACAACTTATGGAGCAAAAACAGCGTTATTGTTGGTGAAGAAAAACGCCCCTTAAGCCTAGATACCAGATTTGACTGTCTTGAAGTATTCGACTTCTTATACCTTTTCCTCTTGAAGAAAATCGTCTCTCGCAATAGGTTCGAAGAGTGGCTGGTGGATGACTTGGGGGAATGGCCATACCCGCCTATGAGCGATGACAACAACATCAATTCGTGGCACTTTTGGCTTCAACGCTGTCGCCGGACACTTCAGCCACATGATCTGCTTGACCTAATCGAGCATCAAGCATGGGCTGCAGAAGCCTCTTGACCTCGAGATAAGCGCAAGTACATGCGGGTCCGAAGTGTGTCCGATATGGGCGCAGAGCATGAAAGTTGGTGGTTCGGCATCCTCGACAGATCTTCCATGGTTCACGCTCTGCTTCCCACAGGCACCACCTATGTTGACACAAATTCTGAAGATCGCTGCTGGTGGGATCAGGTCCGGCTCAATATTGGCCCTCCATTCCAGCCGGGATTCAAATCCAGATTTATAGCCGAACACAAGATGATCAAGAAATCTCGTTCGAACAGTTGAGATGAGCGAGCCTCGATCGATGACTCTTCCGACCAACCATGAAAGTCTATCGATTGAATACACGTCGTCGTCCTGATCCATCGAATTTCAAACATGACTGCATCGCGTTCGAGCATGGATCCACCCTACAACAAATCACCGTCTTCCGACGCATATATTCGCTAGGTTGGTGATTTAGGGCCCAGGAACTCATTTGCTGCGACAACTCGCCATTTACTTAACAGACCTCAACGCCATTTCAACCATTTATCTCCTTTTTCCCGAACCCGGACAACAAGGAGCAAACGTATTCCAAATCGCCTCCACACTTGTACAACGGATTTTGAGTGGATGTGTACTGATTCGTTTCATGCTCTCGGCATATGTTGTATGCTCACTTGTTCATACGACTAAAAGCTCTCAGACTTCTTGCAATACCGAAGCAATGGTTCGTTGTACCCATTTTAGTATTTCACCTATAAAAATATCGTTTTCATAGATCTTATACCGTCGACAGGGTGTAAGGCTAAGGCAGTTTCTTATCAAGTTACTCAATATACAGGGCGAGATCGGCTGCTCTGCAATCTCTACAAAGGGTATCCTATCCCTTAGCAGATGCTCACAGGTCTTCGATGGTGATCTGACAGTCTGTCACAACCCCTCGGACAGTGTTTATGAGTCAGTCCACAGCTCAGTCCCTTCTCTAGTGCCATCTCCCCTCTGTCATTATCGCCACTCGCGAGTCGTCTTCCTCTGTCTACCCAGTTCGTTTAGCCATACCGAGGTGTAGGCTACGTGACATAGAATACCCTGTACAGCAGCATAGCCTCTGTCCGCTGACGAGATATCTACATAGAGCCTGTCTTCTGCAGACTTCAAAGAAAAACCTCTCAAACTCAAGCGTCCAGCTCTCCATCGGTGTCTATCCATTCAGTCAGTCCTGTCATCCACTTGTTACTTTTTACTTTCCAGCTGTGTCTCTAGAGTCGCGATATCACATCAACGCACCCCCATCATACCTCAACCACTCAGCCTCTCGAGTGACCCATGCCCGAGCCAGTCGCAGCCAGTCTGGCATCCCAATATCACCTCTCCCACATCCATGAACGCCTATCTCCCCACTACGAAACCCCTACACGCACCCCCTCCTTCCGTACCAAAACACACAACGCCACCCCATCCCTCCCCGTACAAAAGTATCGGCAAGCCCACCACAAACTCAACCAACAACCCCGCCGATAACCCGCATCACGAGCAAAAAGTAACCTCCACCCCCGTTGCCCACAGGCAAACTCTTCAAACGCACGCGTAACCCCATTCACGATCCGCCCCTGTCGCCCCTCGAAGTCGGACTAAAATACGAACACGGCATAAACACCATGCACCATCCCGACCCGAAAGAAAGCTTGAATGATGCAAACGCCACCGCCACCGGGGTCACCCGAGCGTGCAGCGTGCATGTGTGCGGAAGAGGATGGGGTGGGAGGGGATGGGGATGGGTACCTACATATTACATTTATCGTTCTCGGGAAGTGGGAGGGGGAGGGGGGTTAGGAACGGGGATGGGGATTGGGATGGTTTTGCGTTTGACTTTTCGCGCTGTGTGAACCCCCATGTAGAAAGGTAGGGGTAGAAAGGTACCAGTGACCGACCTTGCGCATGCTGTTACATACACGCTCATGCACTCATGCACTCATCCCAAAATCAACAACAATGCCGATGCTGAAGATATTGCCGATGATAATGATGAAATAACATAATACGTAATGCAGCACCAAAACCAGCAACAAAAACAGAATCATCGTCATGCATCCTTGACTTAATCCATCTCGACTACGGGCGTTCCGTTTGGATGGAGGATGTATGGCATGCGGTCGGTTCGGAGGTTGAGGTACCAGTTTTCGTGTGGATGTATGTATGTATGTATGTATGTGATGCGGGTAGTTCGGAGGTTGGAGGGGAGGTTGGATGGCTAATTGGTGTGCGGGAGTGTTGCGGGAGTGTGCAGGATGTGTGTAGGGGGTTTTATGTCGGTAGCCGGGGATGGCTGGATTGGTTCCTGGATTGATTCTTGTGGGGGGCCTGCCCCGGGACGAACAATTATGGTAAATAGCATAGATGAACATTATACACGCAAGCCGGGAAACATGTAGTGCGATGGCGTTGTCCTAAAGGGGGGCACATTGATTATCAAATTACTATTACATTTGTTTTTTTTCCCCGTTCCATAAATGCGAAAGTGGTCATGTTATCAAATACTTCCTCCACAAGCAATTCCCAAAAGATTTCGAGGTCTAGAACGGTAATCATTCATGCCTCATTCGTTCTCATGATTCATCACGATTATCGTTTTCAGAAATCGGGTCGGTCGTCGGTCCGTCAGAGGGTGACCGTGATGATCTTGCTCACACTCGGCACGCCCGCGGCGTTGATGGCGAACAGCATCCACGGGCCCGGTATCGCCACGCCGGGATCACTCGGCAGGGTAAGCGTGTAGGAATTCCCGTTCGTGCCCGATGGCGTCAGTGCGATACGTCTCTGGTCGGTGTTGACCGTGTGTGTCGTACTCGTGATGCGGATCAAGCTGAACGCGGTAACGACGGAGTCGATGTTAGCGGTGAAAGTGCCGCCGACGTTGATGCTTCCGACGGAGACACCGGTGATGACTGGACGGGTGGCGAGCGCGCCGGTCGCGTCGTACAAGTATGGGGGATTGAACATCTGAGCGTCGAAGTGATTTGTGGCGCAGGCGCCGCAGAGGCCACCGCCGCCGTTCATGACGGTGGCGTCGGGCATGAGGAGGGCGGTTGAGTGGTAGGTACGCGGGATGGCCATTGGGGCGAGCTGGGTGAATGTGTTGGTGGCCGGGTTGAATAGCTCGGGGGTGAATTGTGCGGTATCGTCGGAGAAGGGCGAAGCGCGCACCTGGCCGCCGGTGATGAGTACGGTGCCATCCGGCAGGATGACGCTGTTGGCGAATGAACGTTGATAGGCCATACTGGTAATTGTCTGCACGTTGGCGACGTCGCCAGGTTTGCCAATGGTAATGATGCGGGCGTTCGAGGTGGCGTCAGCATCTTGATAGTCGATTGCGCCGCCCACCGCAAGAATCTTGCCGTTGACAGCATCGTACATGGCGACGTTACCGCACATAGCATCGGTGTCTCCTGTGCGGGGTCCTGCGCTGGCTTGGGAGCCAGCACCATCGGTGCCGTACCAATTCATGGCGACGGACGGACCAGCCTGGAAGACATAGCGGTTTGACCAGCCAAAGAGCCAGCCGTGGTTGTCGGCTCGGTAAACACCTGGGAACAATGAGAAAATAGAACGCTGATTGGACGTTTGAGAGAACGTACCTTGAGCATCGCCAGTGAGCATTGGATCCACAGGGGCTCCACCAAGCTGAGTCATGGTGTTGGCAGTAGGGCTGTAGAGCTCGCCATTCTTTCCGCCTTGACCTCCAGACCAAGAAGCACCAATGATGAAGATGTCTCCCGTGGAGGTGGTAACTTGGCCCTGATAACCGCGGGGAATGTTCAGGTTCTAGGGCTTATCAGCACGGGGTAGATGACTGGTATATCTTGGCACCAATCGCCAAGCAATTGCATACAAATAGGACAAAGACAATGAAAAAGACACTGGAGTAGATGAGGAAAAGGCAGAGTAGGCAGGAACTGGTATCGACTTACTGCACCCTTGCTCCAGGAATCGGACGTGGGATCATAGATACTAGTAGCTGCATCGGTGTTGCCTCCAGTGGCCACGGCACGGCCATTGAAATCCACGGACAACCCCGTGCAGAACATATCGTGTCCTGTATTTGTGATGAGAGCCGAAGTGACAAGTTGCGTAGCAGGATCGTACGTTGCGGTGATGGTCTGGGCACCATTACTGCCTCCAAACGTGCTTGGGTTGTAGGAAGACCAAACGAGCAGTTTGCCCGAGGAATATTCGAGAGCTGCAGACACAGGCACAAGAGGGAAGTCGATTGTAGTGGTCCACACGCCTTTGCCAGCACTCGCCGCAGGAGGTGCTGCCTGGGAGGCGGTGTAGACGTTGAATTCTGCAGCAGCGGACCATGGCCCACGGTTGCCAGCTTCGGACAGGGCTTGTATGCGCACGTAACTGGCTTGAACAGGCTGGAAGGTCGTGGTCTTCATGGTATTATCGTCGATCCAAGCACCGAAGGCTACGGTGGTGAAGGTGTTTCCGTCGGTACTAGGCAGATTGTCAGCATGTTCTGACAAGATTCACTGGCAGGGAAAGTGTACCTGATCTGGATAACATGCTGTCCAATGTTCCCATTGCTGCCTCCGTCTTGCCTAGGAAGGTAAGTGATGCTACCGATGAGGTAGGACCCCGCCATGTTGATCGTAATGGCGTGGGGCAGTGCGGCGAGGACCGGGTTGAATTCAGTATGCCAGAGGGTGTTAGTGTTGCCATCAATGGCATCAGTTGCCGGGTTGCCATCTTGTGCACTGTCGGCGGTGACAGTCCAACCATTTTGGCTGATAGCTGCCGCCATGACGGCAGCCGGTGCGGGGGCCGCCTGGATTTTTGATAGGGCTTGACCATCGAATTTCGACACTCCCTCGCTGGCGGGCTTCCCAGCCGCTCCACCGGCAGCAACAGCTCCAGCTTGGGCTGCTTGTGGGGATATTGGAGAGGCATAGGAGAGGGAGGAGAAAAGGATGAGGGGGACGAGGTACAACATCTTGGCAAGAGGGCGGTGGTAATTCGCTCAATTAGATTAATATTAGGAGAAAGGATACGAGGAAAGAATGATTGCACCTTCACGAGCAGTGAGGTGGTGAAGAACAACAAGCAAGGAAAAGAGGAACAAGTGGAAGTGAAGAAGGAAAAGGAAGAAGATGAGGAAGCAGTCGAGACATGTCAGCAGACCAAGGAAAGGAAGCCCTTGCCAGGAGATGGAGAAGACAGAAGGCGGTATGGACGGAAGCAGAGAGGTAAGCGAAAGCACAGGAAGAGTGAGTCCCACCAAGGCTGACTACTCGTATATGCAAGGCTATCGAATGCCTAGGCCGAGTGACCGCCCGTTGGTAGGCGATGGCTGCTTGACGATGTGGGTTTCCCCAAGACACCAACGGAAGCAAGGGTCGGAAGTTGTGCTGAGTTGAGAGGATAGCGTGTCGTTTCGGGGTAGCATGTTCGATGCATGGGGTACTGCGTACTGGAGTTACATGGGCGATGGGGTCGATGTCGGAGTGCTGACGGTGGCCTGAAGCGGATGATTGTTCGAGCAGAGTTGAGTTCGGTACTACCAAAATAGACCAGATAATGGCAGACAATGGATTGTGGGGTCCGGCAGAGCGGCGAGCTCGCATGACGAGATTACCTATTTCTAACGGGTCCCTGCTGGGGGGGCAAGCGCACCACCGGCACAAATCCGGTAGCGAAAGCAGGGAAGCAGGGCGATGTCCATTTGGCTCGATCGGCGAATTGATGGCATGCGAGAAGTGGTAGCGGGAGAGTGTGGTGATGCACAGGGAGCAGTAGTGCGGACTAGCGGACGATCGGGGTCCAGCGGTAGAGGCTAGCTGACGTGGTTGCTCGTGTCCTTGGCTCCTTGCGGGGTTTCTGGCGTCTGGGCGCCCGTGGCGGGCTGAAAGTGGGGTTATCCCTATCCATCCGGCGAATCCGGCGAATCCCGTCGCTTGTCAGCAAGCCACATCGCCCGATGGGGATAGCCTTCATAGGCTTGGATGATTGACTCTCCTCATTGCGTCGGCAACTGCACTGCCATTGGAAAGTGTCTCATGCGACGATGTCTCAAACCATCTCAATGCGGAGACATACCCAAAGTCGTGAGGTGACGGTATCCACCATGCACTGTTGGCGCAGTACACATGTCCAACGATAATGATGATAACGCCGTAATCGGCGATAGTGGAACTCTTCCGACTTATCATGCTGGCGGCTGATTGTGCTTCTCTGGCCCATGTGATGCCGAAGAGGTCAATGCATTACCCGCATTAGCCCGCATGATCCGCAGCATCGCCATGGGGGCCTCTGGCTGGTACCGTACTTCAATTCGTACACCATGCACCACGGACAATTCCTTCATGCCAAGGAGAGGCAGTCAGCATCGTCTCTGGCCGTCCACTCGTATTCTCCGCTTGTTATCCAATCAGAGCAAATGGAAAAAGTCGCCGTACCGTAATCCTCCCAATCCTGCAGCCAAGCTGGTCGTGCCTGCTTGTGGCGAGAAATTGTAAGGCTGCACTCTGCATTGCATCTGCCTCTCGCTACTACCCAAACAAACCTTCCTCCCGTCTTCATCAGCACATGATAAATCGCGGTGAGCAGTGCATACATGCCAACCCTGCATGTAAGACACCACGTGCGACTCTTTGCTTGGTCCCCGGGTTTGTCGTCTTGCTCCACCTGGGCCACAGTGTGACGTAAACCTCGACAAAATTTACTGCAGTCAGAACATGCTTACTACCACAAAAGGATGTGTGGACGTCAAAAATCCAATGCTACCATCCGGTGTCAAAAATGTAGCCAGCCTTGTGGGATCTTGTCAAGCTGGCTGACAATCCTGTCTGACTCAGATCGGGCGGTGCGGCCACACACACGTATGTACTCAATAAATCGGTTGGCTGCGGAGGTTTTTCCGGCTCCCAAGCTTCGGCCCTCATAAGGTCTCGTGTTGCGGGCGGCCATTGACTGGGCTTTCCAACCAGCCAGACCTTTCGACGATGGGTCCTGGAGTCTATCGGATTTTGGGCTGCCTTTGAGTCAATCTATGCGCATCGGATATAACAAACCCACCGCTACGTTGCAACCGCATGTTCCTGGCGATGCACTCTAAAGGAGGCACATAGTATGTTATGGATGACTTGCCAAGAGGTGTGGTGGATGTTGCCTGAATTGAAGATCTTCATCATGCATCCCTAGCCTAGCCCGGTTTCCTCTTTCCGCTGTCATGTCCGTCATGCGGCCCTCGGATGGGGCCAAAAGGCACTTTAGTGACGCCGTAAGATGGCGGCATCGAATTTCATTCTTTCCGCCCGTGTTTTTGCAGCCTCTCCGCCCCCATGGCAGTAGAATATTTACCGCCTGTCCACAACAACTTGTGGATCCTTGCCCCAGAATTGAGCTCAGCAGTATGCTCGCATGAGCGGCTTACACAGACGAGCTCATCTGCAGCACAATAGGGGCACAATGGAACTCTAACGTTCACACATGCCGCCCTCGCTAATTCAGGTTTGCGGCGATTTGACGAGGTCTCAAGAAGCCCCACAAGAACACGAATTCGAGGACACACACTTTTGCAATGCCCACTCCATTAGAATCCCTCTCGTGTCCTTGGATGCAGTGCTCGCTTCTGGGATCGTTATGGCGTAGCCTTGGAGAGTCGTATAGGTTTTGACCTCTCCTAGCACCAAAGTCTCAAGCGAGAGAGACCGACAATTGGATCTGCTGAAGTATCATTGTGAAGGAGAGATTGATCTGCTCAGCTAAGGTATCTATCTGCATAGGTAGGCGAGCGACACAGCCACACATAAGGTGACTTGAAGCGAGGGCAACTCGCAAGAGCTCGCACGACCTGATCGATGTAGACGAAGAATCGTAGGCAAGTCGAAAATATCAATGTGGAGACGAGATCAAGCAACTTAGCGACGCAGGTACATGGACCGGGCGTATATAGCTGCAGATTTTCGCTTCGAGAGCAAGTGCTATCGATGCGCCAAGTTTAGATGGTGTGGCGGAAACTCAGATCGAGTACAGCCGAGACCTGTGTACAAACATCCATGTGACGTCGCTAGTGCATTCTATAAACATCTAGAGTATGGTGTCCACTTCACAATATAGCATGCTCCAATGACCGTTCGGTGTATTGTGCTGATACGTGCGTCCCTCATGATCTAGGTGGCCAGTAAAGGCAGAGCAAGCTACCTCCATGCGCCGCTAGTGGCGGATCCTAGGGGCCGGGTGTGTATACATTTCCACCTGGAGTCTGTTCCGAGACAAAATGGCGAGATATCTAGATCGACAGAAATCACTCCACATACAAGCCACCAACGGATGCGACGTTGCCGGCTATGGTCTGATCATGCAGAAGTCTTGATCATGCAGATTTCTGAGGTCGATAGCAAGTAAGCTGCGAGCGGCTATCGGAGGTCCTCGGCGCGCAGAAGGCCCATGATGGTCCAAGAATTTGAAGGCTTATGGTTGCAGCTGGCTGCTTGAGGTTTGAACATCATGGCATATGGTTGCGTGATTGGAGTCATTTGAGAGCCAGTCAGTACCTTGACGCAAATTTGACTTTCCGGATATCGACTTGTGATCATTCCAGTGCAAGACTTGGATGGAGTCTTGTGGCTTGGGGCAAAAGCTCATTCGTGGACTTGCGTTCACTCCTGATGTCCAATCCTAGGCGAAGGCGAGATTCTCCAGAGCCCTGCCCTCGTTGCGTAGACTTTGGACTTGCTGACAGCTCTGGCGTCAATATGTTCCACCCCTTGTAGCTCTCGACCTTCGTGGTCAGGGTCTGTGCTTGCAGCAGGATTGTCCTAGAAGCTAGACCGTAGAACATGGACCGCGGATTGCAAGCTGCAATCGTTTCTGAGGAAGTTTGCTAGGCAGGAAGTGCGAAGGTGCCAGCGCTTCAGACACGATAGATCAGGATGAAGTACACAGCACGAGCCGGGTATGCACCGGGTGTGGATTATACCCTTGTGCTCCCCAACAGCTTCTGAATGTGAGCCTGCAAAGCGAGTGGCACAATGAGGAGTCCTCATGTGGCAGCTGAATTCATTGAAAGCGCCACACGTTGGGGAGCAAAAATATCGACGATCTTCGGTGCGCATGGTCGACTGTAGCAGGGCACCAGATCCTTAGCATTCGCTTGGCATTCTTGGCACTCAACTCTCTCGTACAACATAGTACTTCGTTGACTTTTCAACATACTCCTCTGCATCTCATGACTGCTGAAGTGAACTATTGTCTGTTTCCTCGGCTACGATGAAAGTCCTGCCGGCGAGACCTCTCTCGATCCCCCGAGAAGAAAGACGGGAAGCCGCTTCGTCCCCCTGCTCTCCTCTCTTTCCTGCGTACCTTGCAATCATTCTCGTTGACAACCCAATCGTCAGACATCAGAGCAAACATAATCATGATTGCCATGCCTGACTTACTCAGCTTGCTACAGTACCACGCAAAGGGCTAGAGAGACACAACCCACTTACACGAGTCTGGCAAGATCGTTAGGGGCCTTTGTAATCTTAAGGCACAATAATCGTATGCTCTTGTTCGCGATAGGAAGCAGAATTCTCCTGCAGTGATTCAGGACGGACTTGAGAGCGAACAGACGCGTTTCTACAGTCTTCAATCCGAAATTGATGCCTTAGTATGGCTGGACAGGAGGCAATGTGTAAAGTGTATAAAGGTAACATGCTTGGCTCCCTATATCTTGCTCTGCTTACACGATAGCGACCAACTAAATTGACTAGCAGATACTTTTGTAACTCCTAAACATGCCTCTCCATGATCTAAAATTCGGCAATCCTTTGAGATTTGGGCACTCAGATGGCGATCCCCTTGATTCTTTCCACCAATGCCTTCAGCCCCTTCTCCTCCTCCGATCCCGCTATCAGGGTTCCCCAGCTGGACTCACTGGTCGCATCATAAAACCATGCGACGATTATCAGTCTTCCATACGCGATCTCAGTAGCAAAACTCTTCCCGAATTGCTCTCTGTTGCACGGGAATTGGAAGTGCTGAGTGATGCTCGCAACACGCAGACCTCTTTTTTCAAAGAAGTGACCACGGAGGAAAGACAAGGTAAGTGAGCCTGTCATGCGGACATTCAAGTCGATGATCCAATACTTCGGTGGCTGAGTCGAGGGATTGTCCGAGAGCATGATGTCAGCGCCTGAGGGACTCAAATTAGTCGTTGATGCAAGCAGGAGAAAGTCTCTCGAGAAAAGCCGAACAAGCGCTATAACTGAACCATGTTCCAGCCCGAGGAATCTTTGAGCTGCATAGAGCGCGAGACAGACGATAAAAGAACTGCTCTAACACATACTCACCCGCAGGCCCGTAATAACCCTCCTTGTTTAAATACTTGGCGATCTGGGACACAAGTGGCCCAAGCATTCTTCGCAATCTGTCTTGATCCGAGTACATAATGGTGGCGCCCATCCAGGCATTAGACGCTGGGTCCATGTCCTGGCGACAGGCACCGAGGAAAGTAGCCTCACCATTACGGCGGACAAAGAAAGCGACTGCAAAGCAGTCCTGAGTCTGGGTGACCATTGCTTGGGAGATGAGGGATGACGGGTACAAATGGGCATTCTTGATGTTGACACTCCTCAAAGTACTGCGAAGGTTGTTTTTCAAAAGGAAGCTGACTAATTCCCCACGCTCTTTCTCTGTTCGGACGAGAAAGGTGCCAACGCTTGACATGCCCTGTTGGGTTTTGAAGACACGAGGGAGGGCAAAGCTGTGGATCCAAGGCACAGCTTTTCGAAGCTTTTGGTCTACGGAGCCAGGAAAATTATCCAGGTCGAGGATTGCTGTCTGCGGCGTGGGCAGGCCAGAGAGCGCCAGACCACGCTTTGAGAGTAAATTGTAAAGCACGTCGGGATCAACGGTCTGCGGATGGGAGGCCAACTGTTCATGCGGAACCACGACTGCTAGCTGCGCTCTTGATCTTTCGTACATCAGATCCTCGATTCCTTTAACAAATAGCACTCTCGGCCGGCGCGCGATAGGGAGAACGCTGAGAGTCTTGATGGCGTCAAGTCTGCCGGTATCAAGTCCTATATCGAAGAGAGCAGCTTCCATTGGTCCAGCGGCAAAGGTGAAGCGTTGAGGTTCTAAAATGAGGCATTGGATTACCAATCGGCGGGTTTCCTTGGGGGTGGTTGGTGGAGGAGTTCCTTGATAGAGGTATTTATACGTTTTGGGGATTGAGTCTGTATAGTCGAGGTCGGAGCACCAGTAACATGGAATTAAAGTGGTAGGTGGATCACCTTCGAGGTGCTCTCCGGCATAGAGCTCCGCTAGTGAAGTATCAAGAATTACTTGGGACTTCGTGAACATCGTTGTCTTTGGTGAGTGGTGTATAGCTCAAGAAGACAGAAATCCGGCCCAGGGTTCCTTTTACTATGTCGCGGATCCAGGTCCGGTGCTAGGTTGATTGGACAGACTCGTCAAGTTCAACTCGCGTGAATTACAGGCGCCGACTCGGTCTGGCTCGGCAGCGACTGCGGAGTACAGCATTGCCTGGAACGGGACTGAAGCTCGAGGAGGCGCGTAGAATCCAGGTTGCATCCCTTAAAGATTGCGACATCGCTTTCAGCCCCTTCACCTCCTGTTTCCTCAAAGTGAGGACGGAAGTTCCTCCCCGTTTACTTCGAGCATCGAGGGAGCTCTCAGAAAACAAGGGGCTGATGAGTAGATCCGCATTGATTGTGCAACGAAGGTAATTAAATAATGAAAAAGCTTTGTTGAGTCAGGCCTATGCATGTACCCCTCTGGTCAGTTCGATTGGAAAATGAAACTTTTCTGTAGTTGAAGCGATTACATCAACCCAAGCCTAGCACCACGTAGACAGCGTTAGCGCTTACCGGCAAATGCGCTTTTGCTGGTCAAAAGTACCGAGAGTAAAGTAGCCACGCTTGCTGACCCCCGGTTGGTCAGCTTGCGGTCTTTTGCACTTCGATAGCAGGACGTTCGTTTGTACGTGATAACCGTTGAAGTTCAAAATCAACAAGGTCCACTTGGACAATGCAGTGGTCAATAGGCATACCTAGTAGAGCCATCGTATCCCACAACCAGGCTGGGTACTCAAGTCAGGGATTTCTGCCACGCCCCAATATATATGGGGTCTAGGATATGGGACACAAAGGTTAAGTGGAGTATGGACAAGCTATGAAAGCTGTGCTCGAGATGGGACCACAATCCAACATGAGGTCGACCTGACCCCGGTTGATCATACTCCAAACTGTGGTGGTATCCTGAAGTCGCCGAGACTTTGCTTTGCTTCAAGTTTCGAGGATTTATTGAGTATTGCTTCAAACGTAGAGTGCTGTGCTGGACGTCGTGACACCCGTACACTCAAAGTTAGAATGAAGAGCGCGAATGGACGCGCTAATGATCGTCTCGTTCAAGCCAGAGCTTCGAAGCTTCATAAAGGTCGCCCAGGGCAGGCTCGATTTCCACCGCTCGCTGGAAGAGGTCCTCCTGAATGCGTCTGAAGAATTGCAGAGCACCCACAATGACAAGATCAGCGTATGAAACTGCCAAACCGTCAGTATCCAGCTTCAGGTACGTCCTCTCCTAAGAGGGTACGAGAGGCGACTTAAGGACCCTCACCTGTCTTACCAAGTACAAAAGGTCCACCTTCAGCTCTTAGTATTGCTCCCAACTCTTTAAGTGCCGGCTTGGCCGCCTCCCAGGCACTATCGCCGCCAGTCTCTTTCTCCAGCTGCGGCAAGGACATACCAAACCTTGCCAATCGCGTCCTATCGAGGTATTCAGCTGACGGTGGGTTCAGAAGGTTCCTTGGGATCTTGGGAATTGCGACGCCTCTGAACGATGCCATGCCTTGCGCGATGAGCTGCTCCACTCTCGGCAGGATGGGCGAATCAAGATGTAAGGGAGGCGAAGGATGTCGCCGTTCAAGTTCGGTGGCGATTTTGCGCGAGTCCATTACATAGTCGTCTGGACTAATGTGTATGGCGGGGATGGTGTAGGGTGTACCTTCGTTATTGGGAGGAATACCGAAGGATTTGAAGGTCGGGAAAATGTCAGGATATTCGATCCATTGAGTCTTGTAGGGTATGTCTTTGAGGTTGAGTATCAGTCGAGCTGTACCATGTTAGCCGATGGTCTGGCGTGAGGATGAGACAGGGTGTTGATGCGGCGTACTTTTCCATGGATTCAAAGACCAGCAGGCGCAACGTCCTTTGCTCGGTAGGTCGTAGAGAGTGACTTCAGACATGACCAGCTTTGCCCAAGCCAAACAGACGTTATTCTTCAAGTAGGGTAAGGGAGGGTAAGCACGGCGGAAGGTGTTGCTGCCAAGCCTCAGACGCGATGTAAGCGTCCTCTATTGGTCGACAATCCTACGCTAACGGGCTTCTTTCATCAAACGCTAGCCTTGAAAACTACATCCGACAGAAATGAATTATGCCAGAACGAGCGCCTGGACGGTATAAATTGAGCATCCCAAGGTCCCGACAACGTTTCCATACATCCCACTGACCATTGCAGAGTTGATGATCAGTCCAATCGCGGCTAGATATATCGGCTTTCTACCATTCGTTAAGACATAGTGCTGCAATTCTAATTACCGTCCATAGAACAGCTTCACTGTCTCTCATTGGAAACCGGAGACTGTGACTGGTTTATGAATAGCAATATCCGCGGACCATCTGTCCAAAGGCTTCATGAGGATTTTGCAACCATCGCGGTACAACTTTCAGTATCTGATATCCTCCCTCTCCGCACATGCCATATATCAAATACCTGAGCAGGGAGACAGAATTCATAGCAGCAGACATCATGGCGCTCCAGCAGGTCACAGTCAACTGTATATACCTCCCCGCTCCCCACCATGTCGGTCTACGCAATATCCTTACTAGTGTAAGTGGAAGACTTGAAGATATTCATTGAGGGCTATAGAAGCTTCCGAAATACGCCTGCCACCCTATACTGCAGTTTTAACTCCTAGACCAGAGGGATGGTTCCCGCAATGTATTGTTTACAAGAGCTCAACCCACTGTTGTCGCCAGCACGGCGAATTCGACCGGCCTATACGAATCTTCCTACCGATTAGTGACAGTCCCAGGACTACCCTGATTCCCACTCTTGCCTTCACCACTTCATGGATATGGAGAACTTCGACTTTCGTACTTGGTGAGTATTGGTAGGGATACGAATTTGCAACACTTCTTCCATCGGATCTATCCTGATGCCACGGGATTAATCGGCTGTGAGACGGATTGTTCGCCTTCCACTCTTGAGTCCTAGATACGACATTCGAGCGGACGATCGATGGCACCTTCCTGTGCCTAAGTTCCGTGCTATCATGTACTTGGAAACTGATCAGTCCTCATCGACTATGATCTTCTTCCTGTTGACCATATCCCAAGTACCGTTCTTCTCCGCCCAGCTTGTATCCCATTCAGCTTTCCACTCAGCTCTCCCTATCCCTTCTTCAAGCACTTGCTTAGCGTTCATACGCGCCGAGAATTGTATAGCAAGACCTAATGAGATGTTCTGCATTAGTAATGCTTGTTTGAATTTTTATTCAGGCAGTCGGACATCGATGAGGAGTCAAAATAGCCCCCATGGCATGCCTCACAACGCATCTGGCAGTGCAAAGAAAGAGACCATGGACTGGAGAACACTCACCCGGGTTGAGGCCGGGATCCGATGGCGTCTTTTCTCCAGGCCCATGATGGATATTCGACTCCGATCTTGCATTAGTCATAATCTGAGGCCACACCCCCAAGCAGACCATATCAGCATTTCCACGCGCGGCACCACTGCAGAAGTCACTGAGCTGAAGATCGAGGTTCTTATTGGCTGCCTTGAAGTATCGAGCCAATTTTGTCGCACCTTGCAGAGAGATGGCGTAAGCAGTCGAGCAGACGGTTTCGTCAAATTGGAACACTGTCCTTGTCCCGGGGACGTGTTGCTCTTCCGTGAGGCTACCAGCAAACCTCCATTCGCGATCCTCTGGCGGTACGGAAGTGTCGTTCCAGCTGTATATGCGCGTGTTACCCGTGTGGCTGGATCCGCAGTGGCCTATCCAGATGATATCCCAGGTGTCGCCATAGGGTTCAATGCGAGCGTCTTGGGTGTGGTGGGGTCTGTTGAAGGGCCAGTCGACGAGCGTTTTTACCCCTTGGGATAGTTGTGGCATTATCTCTTTTATGCGCATGTCCCAGTCGGCGTCGCTCTCCATTATCAGAGCAGTGGAGATGTTGTGCGCGATCATTCTGCGTAAGCTGTAAGTGATCACGTCCTATACCCGGAATGAGCCCGAAACTCACTTGTTCCATGTTCGAACGTGAGATATCAGACAGCCCAGTTCTCCCTTCGCGTGATCATTCTCATTCCAATCTTTTGGCCATGCGTCTTTGGCAATTTCCGAGTCTCGCTCCGCGTTCAGAACAGTGAGGGTAAGGTTGGTTGCCTTTGCAGCGTCGAGTAGAGGCTTCGTTCGGTCTTCTCGGTCAGGAAGCGCCAGCGCGAAGATGTCTTGGAACTGTTGCTCGTAGTGGGTAGCCAAACTTGAACGATGCAAAGACTACTTACACCAAGTGTACTATTTCTGATAGGTTCTGCCGGTATCCGCGACATCGAAAGACTAAATACATTGCCGTTGAGAAAGCTCGACCATGAAAAAATGAATAGAAAGATCAGACCAAGTCCAATGAGCTTATCTGGGTTGGGATACGCCTTTGGAGGAGAGAGTCTCGTGATGGATTTGGGAATTGAAACCAGCATAGTGGCCGACACAGATACAATGAGCAGCGGCAACTGAAGGACATCCGAATGAAATTGAATACTTGAAAGAAACGTTTTGAAGTGAACAACGGTCCGCCGTGCCTTGTTCATGCCAGAAGAGTCGCCCTTGCGTGTGGCTGCACCGTGGAATGTACTTTCGGTTCGGACCGCATACAGCAAGTACCCTCACAAGATGAACATCTAGATGGTTAAGTAACAACTAAGCACGCTTGTACAATATTCCTGGGGTGCCGAGTTGGGGGCGTTTAAGGCGTTCAATGGTCTGCTACCCTTGTGTATTGGGCTGAATATTGAAATATGGGGTAAGTATAGAGACTGTATTGGTCGTTCCAGCGCAAGCATCTTACAATTTTTTATGGTCAAGTCGAATCAGAAAATACGTTGGATCACGGCCGCCTGCTGTATACTTAGAGCTCAGTCGTTTTGATCGTCTGGCCAATCAACCGCATCCTCGATGGATGCCACGTGCAGCATCGCCAACACCACTTTATAGGTGTCGGTACGCAAATACTGATGTAATCTGGTAGCGACAATCCCACAAATTTGATACACTATCATTTTGGAGAAGAAGATTCAGCGTGCCTGTGAGCTGATCAGGACGGAAGGGCTCAAAGCAGCGGACTAGATTACCGATGCCAATGCAAGCGAGTCTCAACGCCTCCATGAGCTGTCCGCCATCACCATCACCCGTTCCGATTCCTACACACCGAACCCAACATCTACATCGTTGCTAGAACGGCTTTCTCTACGGCTTGATCTACCACTTAATCGAAGCATTCCCCCATGTTTCCGGGTCATAGCCTCGGACCTGGCGAGCAATGTCTCGCTTTCCTTGGATCGACAAATGGACCGATCATGGCACCCCTGAATTCCCCTCACAGGAAATCTTATGGCTCGCGAATAGTAGCTGAGAACAACGAAAACAGTGTGCCCGGAACACTGTGGCGTTGCCCAGTTAATGCCCTATATTATACTGAGACTCGCCTTACAGGATGTCAGAGGTCCTGGGTCTCTCGAATGTCCCCCAATCGTTTTCGAAAAGCGGAGGAACCGAGTCTACGCCGCGTAATATCTGTATCCAGAGACCGTCTTGCAGATCTCGAGACTTCATCGAAAGCAAACACTAGAAAAGCAGCTTCTGCGGATTCATGGTTTGCCCGAGACATTGAGTAGGGCCGCATACCGTCTGAAAGGATGGTTTGATATTCCAGGCAGCAGAGGATCCAGCGACCCTTCTTGCTGGAGCAATCCCATGAACACCGTGAGCTTGGAACGGCAAGCCGTTGCTTCATGTCAATACTGGAGTGCAATGAGCGACTTCTTATGTGGCTGTCTCAGACATTATCTGGATCGAACGTTTAAATGTATCTCCTTGATGTTGCATTCAGGATGTTTTGGCTTCGATGATTCGAGATGTGCACTGCTATTTCAGCCTCACTACAACGGCCAGGGGACAATGACAGCTGCGCTAATGCAAGCCACCAAGGGGCTATAATACTGTAGTACCTTAGAGCTGGCGCGGGCCAACTCTAACTAGCCCCTTTACTAGCGTCCTTCGCCCGGAGTCCTCCCCCACCATCTTTGACCATATTATTCTCAACCTTCTTTTATACCACTCTGTAAAGGGCTCGATATACGTTGGCGGACATCTTGTTGCAGCCGTCCGAACACAATCGGTCTTTTATTGTGGGAAGGTCTGCGGCTAAAACTCGAGCAAAGGCTTCAGATCTAAACCTGAACATCTGCAAAGCCCGTGTTGCGCCCAAGTGCCTCAAAGGGGGAAAGTACACTACTCAAGCGTACAATCTCGCAGCAATTCTCCGATAACGTGCCAAGCAGACATGCATAATACTACTTAGCGACCATTCACAGTATGGACTCCACTTCATGTGTGTGAAGTGATCAGCGGTTAGATGGTTGATGGCGACCCCACTCTGTTCTTCAGCCTCGTGCTAGGAGACTACCCTCCGACAATATTGTCCGTCCGTCTGTTGACTTGTACCATTTCATTAAATTTCTGTCGATTCTCCTACCCACTGTTCTCCTTCAGCATCAAGAAGGAGACTTTGTACTGATTGTCTTGCAAGATGGGTATGATACGAAGTATACTGATCCTATCTCTACACTCGACCCTCATCATAGCCCAGGCTCCTCCGGGGATCGACAGTCTTCCACCATGTGGGGTATTTTGTCTTTCCGTTGATGAAGGTGGTATCATGGGATTTATTAACGGCGATATAGAAAACATGCACCCTTAATGCTTTCGGTCTCGCGCCACAATTCGGTTGCGCCAATCAAGATCTCGCCTGTATGTGTGCAAATCCGGACTTTGGAAGAAGCATTAGAGACTGCAGTGTGCAGTCCTGCCCACACAGTGTCGATGTCAGCTCTATCCTGTCTGTTGTTGCCTCTAATTGCGGACGTGAGTACATGACCCTGGTGAATGCTGTTACCACGTCTTGAACGCCCAAACAGAAGATTCTGGGGCGCCAACTGCTATAACGACCCTCACTACTACTGCCGGCGCTACCACAGTAAAGCGCTCTGTTTCAACATCCTCCTCAAACACCGTCGGTCCTATCTCCACCACGGAAGTAACGGGTAGTTTCAACTCCGCCGTTTCCTCTACCATGGCAGGATCCACTCCTCAGTCCTCTACCAGCGTGACGAGTACTAATCTTCCCACAAGCACCGGGAGTAGTTCTGTCGGGCCAAACCCTTCTAGGCTATCTTCAGCTACACCTTCCGCTACTACTTCACCTGTATCGTCCGGTCTGACCGCCTCAGCCAAGGTAGGTATCGGCCTAGGCGTTCCCCTTGGCGTAATCGTTTGCATCGCCGTCGGATCCTTGATATTCCGCTACCTGCGACACAAACAGAGTTCTCGCCTGCGGCATCACGGCAATGTAGCTGCCGCGGGATTATACCCCGCAGTCGATGAAAGCGCTCATGCTGCGGGAAGCAGTGGTGGTGTCAAGGAGCTTAAAAATGATGGGGGTGATGGAGGTGAGGAGAAAGGCCCACATGAGATGCAGGGAGAAGAGGTCCCAGCTTACTCGAGGGAACTGCCGGGATCACCTGGGCCGGCACGATCGGAGTTGAATGCGAGGCGCGGTTCTGTATGATCGTTCTTCAACGTTGATACAAAGTATTTCAAAGTAAGTAATTACAAGTCAATCTCGGATTGGAAGTGCTATATCTTGACCATCATAGACCATGGACCGCGGTTTAACAGCGTCGTGAGTGATAGCGAAGCCACCAAGATCTCCGACTGCTCCCCTGAATGTGTTGCGTTGATAGTTCTTAGACTATGACGAATACTCTGCCAAACACATCTCGGACACGAGGCCTGGCAGCAGATAACAAAAAGTTTCTTACAGATGACAGATGTATAAATTTTATACACGCCACGCCTATCTCTCCTCTACCCCTCCACAACTATCATACCAACACTCCCCAAACTCCACCAACATCCTCACTCACATCACATGTACAGCTCACTTCACACAACGGATGACACATCAATCTATCATAATTTGCGAAGAGAGAATCGAAGGGGAGAAGAGCAGGAGT
>JAABUW010002643.1_pt1 | contig 26848 bp, 4 predicted proteins | sample 5560081 | NCBI WGS metagenome assembly JAABUW01 (sample SAMN10711882, study PRJNA513363) | rock metagenome | isolation source: Antarctica rocks | place: Antarctica: Victoria Land, Knobhead sud | reverse complement strand
CCCTTAGTGCTCCCTCTGAAGCGGCTATGCTCCCTTTCCTAAACGAAAACGGCAATCCCTAAACCTAAGTTCGGGGTGTATATAATATATATATAAACACACTAGCCGTGAGATATTCGATGGAAGAACCACAAGCAATTTTGCCTCAGCCCTCAGATCTAATGCCAAGAAAAATCTAGGGTCTATATTAGTTTAGGATTATATATTTTTTTCGTTATCAAGTTTGAGAACGATACCTCGTAATATAATCGAACGTGCAACTCTGTAGTGTAAATTTTATACAGCTTTTTGCAAATAATTTACGAAGCTATAATTTGTATATTTATTATGCAACAACAATTTAATCATAAAGTTTTAAGTTAAACAAACTATATTTGTTGCTAAATTTTAATATATTTTATCTAATAGTAAAAATAAAATATAATAATAATATACAACACAATTGTATTAATACTAAAGCAAAAAAGTCTTAATTTTAGTCAAACTTTAATATATAATAACACAACAACAACTTGTTAATTGCTTGCTTTTGTTGCTTTTAAAACAAGCTATAATATAGAAAAAATAATAGTATTAATATTGCGTAATACTATTGTTGTGTTATTTTATTGTTATCTCAAAGATAGATTTTTAAGTAGAAAAATATATTGTTTGTTTAAATATATATAGTTAATATATAATACAATATTTTAATACAAAAGAGTATTAAAATTAATAGATACAAATTAATCTTTAATTAAGTTATTAAGTTATCAAGTTGTATATTAAGTTATTAATTTGTTAAATTAGTAAATTATTAAATTGTTAAACTTTTAAAGTATTACAAGCTTATTAAAGCTATATTAGTAGTTTAGATTCTATATTTTAGAGTAAATCTATTATTATATTTGCTATATTCGACAAGCAAACAATCTAAATATAATATTCGATATACTTGACAAACAAATATTGCGAGCAACTATATTTACTATACTTGACAAACAAACAAAATAAGCAATTTATATTTTCTTAATATATAGAGACTAGAAACACAACTCTTTTATAGATTGTATTTAATTTATTTTAAGTTTTTACTTATTGTTACTCTAATTTATTAAACTATTTATAAAAATTTATCGAATATAAGACTATCTATTACTATCTATTTTAATTATCAAATAATTGCTTGTATTATCTAAAGACATCTACAAATCTTTTCGACAATATAATTCTTTCTAATACTTTTTACAAAAGTATTAGCGTAATACTTTGAATACTTTAAGAATATTTGTATCAAATTAATATATTTTTATTCTAAACACTAATTTATTAGTATTACGTCAACTATTAATTATAAGAGATAACAAAATTAAAATTAACAAATTCGATATCTATTATAGAGATTGTATTAATCTAAAAAACTAATTTATACAAATAGATATCTATTTTATCTTCTACTCTATTTTAGCAAATTAAAAAACAATTTTTGTATTAATATTTTTTAGAGAAAGAACTTAATATTAACTTAAGTTAAATTTACACAAATATTTGAAAAACAATAGCAAAAATTTTTGTGCAATATTTATTGACTTCAACAATTTCAAAAAATAGTTTTAAAGAATCTTTGAAATATCTAACAAGAAACAAATTGCAAAAAAAGTAATTTAATATTTAACTTAACAAATCTTTGCAATAGATTATACAACTAAATTTTAAAAATATATTAATCTTATTAAATAAAATAATATTGTACTCATAATAATATTTTGACAAAAACTTAAAAACAATCTTAAGAACAAAATTATACGCAATAAAAGAACTCTTAGCAATATATTTGATCTTATCGAAGTAACTATCGATCTCGACAACAAACTATACAAAAAAGCTATAAAAAAAGATACAAATAATTTTATAAAAGAGCAAAAATTTTCTTTAAATTAGCAATCGAATATTAATAGAGAGAATTTTGTTCTAATTAAAAATTTAATAATTTAAAATATTGTAAGTTTGTATCTATAAAACTAGATTTTATTTAATAATATAAAAGAAAAAATTCTAGAGAAAAGCAAAATAACAAAATTTAGAAAACATACTATTTATATAGCAAATTAAATTACTTTGCAAGAGATTATTAATTATAAAACTTAATAGATTGTCAACAAATCAATATTATATTAAGAAAGATATTTAATAGTTAAAACAATCTTAAAAAACAAGTTAATATAAAGACAAATATTTTCAAAACTAAATTAAATAACAACTACTATCTAATAGAAAATTTAAATCAATTATAGAAAGTTCTAGATAGAATATTATTAGACAAAGTATTTGTATCTACGCGAAAAGTTAATTAAGTATTTCAAAAAACTATTAAATTTTATAGCTTAGCTATTGACTTAAACAAAAAATACAATTAAAAGAACTTCTATAATTATCGAAAAGATATTATAAATTATCTTGATACTTTAGTTAATTTATCGAAGATTATAAATAAATACAAGAAGAAACTAAAAAGCAATACTACTATAGAAAAAAATATATTTAATCTTATTATAGAACAACTAAATTTTATTACAATATACAATTAAACAAAAATATCTATATTAAAGTATAAAGATACTACTAATAAAACAATATACAACTTATACTTAAAACAATATACAACTTATACTTAAATCTAGACTAATTGTTAAATCGGATTTCGATTCCGACTTTTGGAATTAATTCGAATTGCTAAGAAATCAAATAAAATCGAATTACTATATATAGTATACTAGTATACTAAATAAATATTAAATTACGCAATTCGATTTTTAACTTTTTGTTAAGAAATTGAATCTTGGCAAAATTACGTAATATATTCGGTTTCAAACTATTAGTCTACTTAAATTTTAATTAAACAACTTGCTATAACAACTTATATTAAACTTATTTAAAAAATAAAAAATAAATTAACTAATTCTTTAAAAAGTTAAAGCTATTAATTTAATATAGAAAGAAAGTTTAGTGCAAATAGATGTTCGAAGCAGAAATTGTAGCACAAAAGCAAAAAAAATCTAAATTTTCCAATAAAGAGTATATTAAAGAAATGCAATATATTAGCTTAATAGTAGCAATTAAACTTAACAATATATATACAATATTTTATTTTATTGTATTTTATTATATTAATTAAATTTAATAGTTATCGATTTATTGCAATACTTATTTTTAATACAACAAATAATTTTATAATTAGAGCTTTTGTAGAGAGAGAAGAGTATTTTACTCAAAAAAAATCTAATACTTACAATCTAGTAATTGTAGATAAAAATCTATTATCTACAAAGAATAAAAAAATAGATAGAGAAACAAAACTACTATTAATAGCTATTTAGCAATACTACAAAGAACTAATCTTTAATATAGTAGAAATAGCTATTTACAATATTGTACTAGAAATATCTTAATTAAAACAACACAATTTAGAAGTTAACTAAAATATACAAATACTTAGATTTGCGTAATATAATTATACAATTTATATTTAATCTATATATTAACAATATTTAACAATAGATAAGAAATTAAGTTAAAAATAAATTGCAAATTGCAAATTTGTATTTTTGCAAAAAAATAATCTAATTAAGTTCGACTTAACAAATATTGATACAAATTAGTTAAACTATAAAATTAAAATAAATAAAGAAAATTGCAAATTTTCTAAAATGCTTAAACTATCTAATATAGCAAAAGAATTGCTAAAATATATATTACAAATATAGAACAATTAAGAGTATAATATAAGTATTGTCTAGTTAGTTGTCGATACGAGTATTGTCTAGTTAGTTAGAATCTATGTTAGTTAGAATCTATCTAGCTAGCATTTGTTTCTAGTTTAATTATCAATTATTATACTATATAATTAGTTGTTTTGCTTGTTTTATATTTACAACAGTTGTTTTTCTTTTTGTATTAATTGATAGCTTTAATATTAGTTTCAAAAATATGCAACTTTTATTGTCTAAATTATTGCATCAGTTATTGAGCGCTATTAGTTACTATTTTTTTTGCTTTTATTCAAATATATCGACGCAAATCTTAAATATTTGAATTTTTGTATTAGATATTTATTTTATTAAGATTGTTAGCTAATTTATTGTATTAACTTTAGACAAATATTAACAACAATATTATTAATACAACTTATTTAGTATCTTTTTAGTTATTTAGTGTTGTATTTCGAACTTTTGTTGTAAATTAGTATTTACTATTAAGAATTTTTTTTGAAATACTTTTGCAGCAAACTAGATAATTGTTAAGCTGACAAATATTAAGAATTTTTCTTAATTTGTCTATTAACTTTTTGTTTTTGCAAAAATCAATTATTTTTTTAAATCTCTTTTGTTTTTATTTATTATCAAGTTAGCTAAAAAACTATCTCGACAAACTTTGTCTTCTATCTTTATAAAATTAGAAAAATAACAAAATAATAAAAAAATTGATTAATTATTTATTTGATTATCGAAGTAAACAATTAATAAGATTTTATTTCGAAAAGTTATAAGAAAATTTATTGTATTAGCTAACAATTAGATATCAAACTTAAAAAAATTCTCTATTGTTAAAACTTTCAAATCTAAAATTTCTTTTTCTATAAATATTATTAAAATATTTAAATCTAAATTTTGTTTTTTTGTTAATTTAATATCTTTAGACAAGAAGTTTTTTAATTTTTAAAATACAATACAACAATTGCTATTCAGAAAAAATTTAAAAAATTAAAAGTGGTTAAAATATTTTTAATTAATTATTTAGCAAATCTTGAAAATATTTTTCGACAAATATTGTTGCTTTTATTGTTAATATTTATTTAAATAGTAATTCTAACTTAATAAAATAGCTATTTATTTTTTTATATTTTAATCTATTAACAATAGATAGTCGAGCTTAGTTTTTATATTTTTAGATTATTAAAAATCAATTTTCGAATCTATTAAATAATAATTTTTAGTATAAAAATATTTTAAGATTTAACAACTATTTAATCGATAAAAATACAAATTTAAATTAAAAGAGATTATTTTTGTTTCTATCTAGAAATTGCAACAATTGTTTTTTTGTTTTTAGTAGACAATATTTAATAATCGAAGTAATATTAGATTTATCTATTAGTAAGTTTTGTTAATAAAATAGACAACTAACAAACAATTAACAAAATTAGAACGTTTTTAAACAAATATTTTTTCTTCTACCATTTGTATTTATTGACAATTGTTAGAAACAAAAAATCTCTATTTTTCTATCTATTTTTACAAATAGCTTTAGACAATCGACTATTACAATAACAACAATTGCTTTTAAATAATAGTTAGTCTTTATTACTATATTCGAACAACAATTAGTTTCGATTGCTATCTTTGCACAATTAATTTCGATTACTAACTATAGACAGTTAATTTTTGCTATTACTTTTAAATAGCAAGTCGAACAACAAATTGCTTTTAATTAAACAACTAACTATACAAACAAAAAATAGTATAAAAATTAAAACTTTAATTAATATTTTAGTTAATTAGAATATATTTATTAAAATTGATTTTAATAGAAAAACTTTACTTTTATTTTTTAGATAGTTAATTAACTTCAAAATATTATATATAACAAAATTAGACAAATTATTTTAAATTTTGACAAAAATTCTTTTTGTTACAATTGTACTAAACAACAGATTAATTGTTTTTATAAAAAGAAATTTTTAATTATTAATAACAAATAGTTGTCGATTAAATTTAGAACTACAAATATTAAATTCTTTTACTTAGATATTTTTAAAAGTTACAATACAAAATCTATTATTTTTATTTATAAAAAGACAATCTATTGCAAAAAAAAAAAATTGTAGATTAAATAAACAATTATATTTATATTGTTGACAAAATTGTTATTTGCAAGAATTTCTTTTTTTGTTTTTAAAAATTAACAATAATATAGTATCTTAAAAAGATTGAGAATTTTAAACAAAGAGTTTTTCAAACAATATTGCTAATCAATTTTACAAATAATTTTTAGACACAATTTAAGATACAAATTAGTAAAACTCTAGATAAACTAATATTAAAGTCTTTTATTGCCAAAAATACTATAAATAATTGCAAAACAATTAACTATCTTTAAAATATTGTTTTCTATTTTTAATTTATCAAAATATTTAATTTGCAAAATTAACTAACTTAAATTTAACAACAACTCGATTTGAAACTTAAAATAATAGTTATTATATCTATAACAATTATTACAATTTAAGACTTTATTAAGAAGTTCGAAGCAAAACAAAAGCTTTTTAAAATTATATTTATTTAATAACAAATAGAATATAGTTTAAAGACTATTAAGTATAACAAAGATTTTAAATTTAATTAACTAGTAGATTGTTAATTCTTTGTATTAGTACAAATATATACAATCAATTTTTTACGTATATTATACTACAATACTTATTAGAATCTTGTTAAATATTTATTTTGTTTTTTAGTGCAAAATTTTAAATATATTGTTGATTAATATTAATTAATAATATAGTTGTCGCAATTTATATTTTTATAATTTATACTATTGCAATTTAATTCGATAAAAGAATTGTTAATATCTAAATATCTAACAATTATTGTCTCTAATATTAAGACTTAGATTGACAACAAGAATTTTTTTTTTTTTTTAAACAGACAATTAACGCAATAATATTAGAGAAAATAAAAATCGCAATTTCTATTAAATTTAAAAATAGCAATTAATTTATTAACTATATAACTATTAGCAATATTTGTATTAACAAAAAAGATATTTATTGTTAAAATATTAGCAAAATTCTTATTAATTCTATATTATTTTGATATATTATATAATATCTTTTGTTCTTAACTCTTATAATAGATAGTAACTAAAGATTTCGATTTATTTTAATACAAAATATACTAACAAGAAATTGTTTGTTAAAACTTCAATCTATTATACTAAAAATAAACAATTAGCTAATAAAGAGCAAATTAATTGTGCAGATTTTTCTACTATTTTAATTGATACTTATTAAATCGATATATATTATATCGATTTTAAAATTAATATTATCTTAAATTATTTAATTTGTCAAACTTGTTAATATACTTCTTGTTTAAAAAATAAATTATTTAAATATTTACAAAGTTGTTACAATCTTAATTGTTAAATAAAGAGAGATTATATTGAAATTTTTTAGACAAATTTTAGTTTAATAGATTTAAGTCAAATTGTTAATAATTTAAATATAATTAAATTTAACGCAACAATTGTTATTAATATCGAGTTAGTCTTTCGATTATATTATTATACAACAATATTTTTAAAATTTGTTTAGCGCAATATTATATATTTTATTTGTATTAATATAAAATATATAATATTTTTAATCGATTGTCAATTTTTGAACAAGCTTATACTAAGATATCTATTAAAAAAGATCGATACTTTTATTTTAGTATACAAAGTTAATACTCAAAAATATCTTATAGACAACTATCTACTTCTAAATATATATATTAAAGAACAAATCGATAATAAAAGCGCAATAGCTTATATTTGTCGAAAAATCTATATAGTAAATTATCTAAAAGTTAAGATATTTCTTAAAATAAATATTATAATTTTGAAGCAAATAATAGTAAATCTAAATAGTAGAATACTAATAGTTAATAGTTGTTAAAAACTAACAATCAATTTTAAGATTATAGTAAAAAACAATATATAAATCTGTAGAATTTTAAAAGCAAATCGAAAGATAATTATTAATATTAATACAATTATTAAATTATCTATTTGCTTGCTATAATCTCTATTAGATAGAGACTATCTATTCGAGTTAAAGTTTGTCGATATATATATTTATATTGTCGATTTTAGTATATTTTCTATCTATGTTTGCAATATTAGTTCAGTATTAATAACTATTAATAGATATATTAATCTCGATCTTTTAACAAAATATAAAGAGCAAAATTGCTATTAAATTAATATTAAGAAATATTTATAAGCAACAAAAAAAAATACAAATAGATATATTAAAGAATAGTTGTTAGATTATCTTGTTAAACAACGTTTATATATATAGATTTTTAGATAAAATTAGTTTTTTTTAGATATTAACTATTAAATTTGTCGATTTATAAACTAATAGTAGAAAGATAATCAATTTATTAAAAAACAACTAAATAATAGTATCTCTTACAAAAAACTAAAATTCGATAAATACTTTTTGTATTGTTTATAAAGTCTATTTATTAAATATTTAAGATAGATAAATAGTTAATAAAAAATTTAACAAACTTTATTAACAAAACAAAATAAAATAGTTAAGAAAGTTAAATTTTTTCGAATTTTCAATATTTGTTATCTAATATATTGTTAATAAATTAAACAAATTCGAGAGAAAGTTACAAGTTATAACAAATATTAGAGAACTTTATAAGTTTACTATTACAAATTATTATTTTATTTCGATACAAAGTAATATTATTGCTTATATAGAAGACTACAATTATATTAGTTTAATAAATAGTTTAATTTTTTTCTTTTAGTTTTTAGTAATTATAGCAAACAAATATAAATTCTTCTTTAATAATTATTAAAGAAAAGAAGAATTACAAATAATTGCTATAAAATTTAAAAACTCTTTAATATATATACAACAAATAATAGACAAACAATTATAAGAATTTCGAAAATTTATATATATCTATATCGACAATATTATAGTTTTTTTTAAAATATTTGTTTAGTATCTAAATTATTTTAGTCGACTTTTTTTTAAATTTATTAAACTTTAAGTTATCTTAAATTTAAAAAAAAAATTTAAACTACTTAAGTATTATATTCTTAAAATAAAAAATAGATATCTTTAATCTATTTACAACTAAAAAACAAATAGCTGTTGTTAAAATAATTAGATTTTCAAAAAATCTAAAAAAAATTAAAATTTATCTTGATTTTTTTAACTATTAACAAGATAAAATTGCATAATATATATAGAAAATTAATACTTTTCAAAACAAAAAAACGCAATTACTAAAAAGAATTTCGACTTTAGATAATCAAAAATACAAAATATATATTAAAACAATATTTATCGAAAACTTATTAATACTAAAAAAAAATTATATTTAGTTTTAATATACTCTAACAATTTTTAATTTCTTAATTTATTTTAATAATAGTTGATGTCTCTATATTAATTTAGATACAACAAAAAGCGTAACTTTAATATTAAAATATACTATATTAAAAACAATTCGATATTAAACAATTTGTTACAAAAGCAGAACAAGAAATATACAAAGCAAGTATCAAACAAGTTGTAATAAATAGTTGAATTGATAATCTATCTAGCTATACGCAAATTTATCTTTACTTGCTAAGCTAGTTCTCTTAGAAATTAGCGCAATTTGTCGAGTAAAACTTGTTAAGTAAAACAATTTGCTAGCTAGATATATAATAAATGTTTTTTTTCGAAAAAAGAAGACAATATTTTTGTTAATAATAATTAATAGAAATACTTGTTAAGCAAATCTATAATAATATATCTATAAGATAATTAAAGTATATTGCGAAAATAAAAGAAAAACAACTATTTTTAAATTTTTGATCTTTAATTTATTTACAAATTAATCGACTTATTTATTATCTATTAATATTGAGCGAATTTGTAGTAGTATATTAATTAAACAACAATTAAAGCAAAATTAATTTATCTATTAATAAATATTTATTAAATTATATATTGTAATTTTTTGAACAACAAACAACTTATTTTTGTACTATTATTATTACTTGTATTTTTATTCTTTTTAATTTTTCTTTTATTATATTTGTTAAATATAACAAGTTAATCTTCTATAATAGTTAGCAAATTGTAGAATTTAAAAAATTGTTCTTAATAAGTTTTTTCGAAGACTTTAGTATATATATTGTATATATATTAACTAATAAAATATATATTACTTTGTACAATTTGTTTTTTTCTAAAAATTGAAGCTAGTAGATTTGACAACTCTTAAACAAATTTAACAAATTTATTTAGAATAATATCTTTATATATTTTTGTAATACTATTGTTCTATATTGTTAAAATACTTATTGTAATAGTTTCGAATCTTGTATTAATCTCTTAAGACTTATTATATAATTTGTTAATTAAAATATTAATAGTTTTAAAGATTTTTATAGTCTCGATTTCTATAGAATTAAAGTAAATAGAAATTGTAATCTTTATATTGTTTGTCAATATATTACGCAAAAAGAATAGCAAAACAAAAATCTACTTTTGCAATTTCTTTTTGTTGTTTATTAAAAAGATACTTGTTTTGTATTTTAAAAAAAACTTATTATTCTTTGCGTTATTTTGCAAACATTTGCGCGTTAATCTACTAAAACAAATAATTTTAAATTTGTTACTAAATAAGTTAACAAGTTTGTAATACTTAATCGATTAATAGTTAAAATCTAAAATATATACTATTTTCTTTCTTGTATATATTTTGACTAATATAAATGCGTCAAATACTTTTTGTAACTTTTGCTTAATTAAATTAATAATCTTTTTAAATTAAAATCTATTTTTAATAGTTTTAAGTCTAAATTTAATAAACTTAATATAGATAAAGTTAATATAGAGATTATTGTAGTTTATTAGATTTATTTAATTTACAATATTTTATATATAAGTTTATAGAAACTTCTTAATTGTAGATAAAATTAATACAAATTTTGTTATTATATAGATTTTGTTCTTTATTAGATTTATAGCTATATTGTCAATTTTTATAGTATAATAACTAGTATTCGATATATTAGATATAATATTAATCTTCTTATTATATAGTTAATACTTTTGTTTATAAATTAATATATAAAACAATTCTTTGTATTCTATAATTGCAAAAATATTAAGCAATTTGCAAAATATTTATAAATTGTTATTAATATTAAAAATTGCTAATTATAATTAATCTTTTTTGCTAATCTTAATTTTAACAAAAATAATATAAATAATATTAAAATTAATTAATATAATAAAAATCTAAAATTAGATTGTCTTATTATTGTTATTAATTAATTTAACAAGTTTAATATTAAACTTAAATTAATTTAGAGCTAAATAATTGTTTTTAATTACTATTTCGAATATTTTATTTTTAAAAATAAGAAATTTTAATTTTTTTATAAAAATATAATAAGTATATATTTTAATAATAAGAAAGTTGTTATAATTCTTAACTTTGTTTTTAACAAATATTAAAAGAATTTAAATATTTAGACAATTATAATTAAATAAATTTGTATTGTTATTACTATTATAGTTTTTGTTGTTTTTGTTTTTAATAATTTTGTATTCGATATTTTTTTGCTTAAAGTTAATAGAAATAATTTGTTTTTTAATTTTTTTAATTGCTTTTTTTTTAAATAACAAGTTGTTGTTTGTATTTTTTAATTTAACAAATTGCTACAATCTTTTAAATAGCAATTATAGATATATTAGCAAACTCGAGAAATCTTATAATAATAATATAATACTTAACAAGTTAAACAATTAATAAAAATAATAAACAATATATAAACAAATAATAAATTTTTGCAATTTGCTAAGTTATAAAATTAGATAAATTGTTAATTTTAGAGAAAGAATTTTTAAATAAATATTAATAATTATTAAAATTACGCGTCTAATAAATAGAATTTTGTTATTTAATTTTACAAGTATATTAATAAGAATATTAATTAATATTTATACTTTATATTATTATTAATATAATATTGCAAAAACTATTTATTTAGTATTGTTTAAGAAATTAAAAGCTATAGTATAATAGCTTGTTATAAGTCTCGATCTAGATTATACTAATAAAATTAAAAATTATTTAATTAATAATAATTTGCTTATTTAATATTTTAATTTAACAAAGATATTTATTTTATAATTTTTAAAAACAATTATAATTTTATTGTAAGATTTTCTTAATTTTGTTAATTAAAAAGTATTGCAATATTGTAGATATAACTTCTTTAACTAAGTTTTTTATTGCAATAGACTCTATAAATTAATTAAAATATTGTATAGTATTATTAATAAAAATACTATATTTTATTTTGTATTTTTTAACAAGATTTTTAACTTTATTTAGCAAATTCTTGTTATATTAATAATTGAACTCGAATTTATAATTTTTTTAACAAACTAAATATTTTAAGATAGATTTTTTGCAATTGTAATAACAAAGTTAATAATTAACAAAAAAATTAATTTTGTAAACGTGTTACTTGTTATTAAATTTTATAACTAATTTAGAATAATTAGATTGCAAACAATTGTAAAAATTGTCTCTTCTAGAAATTAATTCTAGATTAATAATAAAAATAATTAAATAAATTTTTTAATTAACAAACAAGTTAAATTTATAAACTAGATTATCTTTTTGTTCGAAAACTATAAAAAAATTAATTTGCTAAATAATTAACTTTGTTAATTTGATAAAAAATAGACTATAATTTTTAAACAAATATAAAAAAACTTAATTGCTTACTTAAAGAGTTAAAAATCGATAATATCTATTGTAGAGATTTTTTGTTATTATATTAATTCAAACAATTGCAATCTTAGTTTCTATTATATTTATTAACTTTCTTTTGAATTAATTCTTTTTTTGCTTGTTAAATTTAAAAAAAGTTAAAAAATCTTAAATCTTAAATTTTATAACTATTTTATTTAACAAAAGATTAATAGAAAAACTAGATAAATTGTTTAATTGTGCTCGAAGAATTAAGAGAAAAAATATTTAATTAAATTTAGAATTGTTTATTATTGTATAGCAAAAAACAAACTCTATTGTTTAATTAGTTCTTTTGTTTTAACTATTAATCTAAAAATAATATATAGCAATAGCAAAAATTAGAAAATTAATATTGAGTTTCTTAAATACAATATATTAGAACTTAAACAAAAATTTCTATTACAATTATATATAAAAAAAATCGATATTTTTTTATTTACAAGTTTGTCTATTATTATACTAATTTAGTTTTTAGCAATATACGTATTCTTATTAACTATAATTATAACTTTTTTGAAAAATTTATATATTGCAATAAGTACAATATCTATATTTTGTTTATTTAATAAAATTAATATAAAATCGAAGCTTATTGTATAAAAAAATATTAAAAAACTAGTAATAGAATTTAAAATATTATACAATTAATAATACTTTGTTTAATAAAGATTTTATTTTTAACAATATATTATATAATACTATAGACAATTGTTTAACTTGCAAAAGTAGAAATTAATAAAAATTATCTTATATAAACAAATAAAATTAATATAGTAATTCTTGTTATATATTTAGATAAAAATCTTTTTTTTAAACTTTTTTAATAGATAAAATTTCTTTTAATTAATATAGTTTGTATAGTATAGCAACTTATTTTTTATAAAGAATTGTATATTCAACAATATAATAAATTTCTAAATAGTATTTATTATTTTTGTTTACTTAATAGATTTAATATAGATATCGAGCAATTATTTTCTAAAATTAGCGCTTATTTTTAAAAAACAAATATAAAAGAATATTACTTTATCAAAAATTGTTTATACAATTAGATTTCTTTTTTTTTAAATTTATTTAATAAGTTTATTTACTTTTAAGACTTTAATCTTAAATATAAAAGTATTAATTTTGTTAAATTCTTTAATATTATTTGCTTTTTTTCTATCGATTAATATCGATAATTAAGACAAAGTATTAAATATTGTATTTAGATAACTTATTTTATATTAAATATTAAGACTAAATTGCAAGAAATATTGCAATATATATATAAGTCTAAGATTAAACTTATTTGTAACAAATAATAATAAAATTGTCTACTTAACAATATTAAGTATAGTCGAATAATCTATATAGACAATAATTAATTACTTAAAATTTTTAATTAGATATCTTGTTTTTTTAATTGTTTAAATTAAGTAAACAATCTTTAGTTTTATTAGCTAATAATAAGACTCGACAATACTTAATATTTTAAACAAAAACAATATATATTTAATATTAGATTTTCGAAAGTTATTGTTAACAAAATAGTTTTTAATATAATAGATTTTAATTTTATATTTTTGTTTTTCTATTGTATTAAGTCTTATAAATAGATAACAATTAATAGAAAAATAAATAGAAAAACTCTATATTATAAAAACGCGCTAAAACTAATAAAAAGAGCTTAACAAATCTAATAATTGCTTAATAGAAATATTTCGAAAATATATTTTACGCTTTCAATTATTTTGCGCAAACAAATTTTTAAACAATTGTGTTTTCTTCTATTGCAAAAAGTTGATATATTATATATATTAAACAATTTTGTCGCATTAATAATTAACAAAACTTAAATATATTTTGAATACTCTAATTTTTTAGAAAATTAAATAGTTTTAATTGCAACAATTTGTTTTTTAATAATAAATAAATCGAAAATATTAATCTTTTGTTTAAAATAAAATAATACTAGAATAGTTAAAATAGATTTTTGTAAAATTTAGTATAATCTAAAACTTAACAAATTTAATAAAGAGATTTTGTAAATAATTAAGATAATTTGTAAAAAATTTAAAAAAAATAACAATATTATCAATATATATTTTATAGAACTTGTGTAGAAGTTGCAATTGTTTATTTATTACTTACTATATATAAGTCGAAAAGTTTTTAAATTTTATAATAACAATATTAAGTTGTTTTTTGTTTCGATAAATAATAAACAAGAATTTGTAACAATTTTTTTCGATTGTTACAAACTAAAGAAAAAAGACAAAACTATTTATTAAATTTATATAGTTATAGTTCTTTAATTATACTATAATATTGTTTTATATAAATATTAAATAATTATTAATAATTGTTAGTTTATTTAGATCTTTAATATTTGTAATTATTTAACATTTTTTAGCAAACTAATTATTAGAGTTATTAATTGTATATTAAATAACAAAAATTAAGAAATTAAAAAAAGTTAATTGTATAGACTATTCTATTTTTTTTTGCTAATAAAGTTTGTTGAATTTTTATTAACTATTTTTTTGTTTTGTTTGTGTTACGAAAGTAGGACGAGAAATATACAAAGCAAGTATTAGATAAGTTTTGATAAATAGTTGAATTTATAATCTATTTAGCTATGCGCAAATCTATCTTTACTTGTCAAACTAGTTCTTTTAGAAATTAGCGCAACTTGTCGAATAAAATTTGTCGAATAAAGCAATTTGCTAGCTAGATATATAACAAATATCTTTTCTCGAAAAAAGAAAACAATATTCTTGTTAATAATAATTAACAAAAACGTTTGTCGAACAAATCTATAATAATATATCTATAAAACAATTAAAGCAAATCGCGAAAATAAAAGAAAAATAATTAATTTTTAAATTCTTAACTTTTAATTTATTTACAAATTAATCGATCTATTTATTATTTATCGATATCGAGCAAATTTGTAATAATATATCGATCAAACAACAATTAAAGCAAGATCGACTTATTTATTAACAAATATTTATCGAATTATATATTGTAGTTTTTTAAATAGCAAACAATTTATTTTTGTATTACTATTGTTACTTGCATTCTTATTCTTTTTGATTTTTTTCTTGTTGTATTTGTTAAATGCGATAAGCTAATCTTCTATAATAATTAGCAAATTATAGAATTTGAAAAATTGTTCTCAATAAGTTTTTTCGAAGACTTTAGTGTACATATTGTATATATATTGATTGATAAAATACATATTACTTTGTACAATTTATTTTTTTCTAAGAACTAAAACTACTAGTAGCAAATTCAACAACTCTTAAGTAAATTTAGCAATACTATTTAGAACAACGTCTTTGTATATCTTTGTAATATTATTGTTCTATATTGTTAGAGCACTTATTGCAATAGCTTCGAATCTTGCGTTAATCTCTTAAAACTTGTTGTATAACTTGTCGATTAAAGTATTAATAGTTTTGAAGATTTTTATAGTTTCGATTTCTATAGAATTAGAGCGAGTAAAGATTGTAGTTTTTGTATTATTTGTCGACGTACTATATAAAAAAAATAGCGAAACAAAGATTTGTTTTCGCATTTTTTTTTTGTTATCTATTAAAGAGATGCTTGCTTTGCGTTTCGAAGAAAACTTGTTATTCTTTGCGTTATTTTGCAAACGCAATATATATATTAATTTATCAAAACAATTAATCTTAGTTTTGTTATTAAATAAGTCGACAAGTTTGTAATACTTAATTAATTTATAGTTAAAGCTCGAAATATATACTATCTTCTTTTTTGCGTACATTTTAACTAATATAAATGCGTCGAATGCTTTCTATAACTTTTGTTTAACTTAATTAATAATTTTTTTAAATTAAGATCTACTTTTAATAGTTTTAAATTTAGATTTAACAAACTTAATATAAACAAAATCGATATAAAGACTATTGTAGTTTATTAAACTTATTTGATTTACAATATCTTATATATAAATTTGTAAAAACTTTTTAACTATAAATAAAATTAGTACAAATTTCGTTGCTATATAGATTTTGCTTTTTACTAGATTTATAGCTATATTGTCGATTTCTATAATACAATAGCTAATATTTAATACAATAGATATAATATTAATCTTTTTGTTGTATAGTTAATATTTTTGTTTATAGATTAATATATAAAGTAGTTCTTTGTATTTTATAATTGCAAAAATATCGAATAATTTGTAAGATATTTATAAATTGCTATTAATATTAAAGATCGCTAACTATAATTAATCTCTTTTGCTAATCTTAATTTTAACAAAAATTACACAAACAATATTAAAATTAATTAGTACAATAAAAATTTAAAATTAGATTGTTTTGTTATTATTGTTAATTAATTTAGCAAATTTAGTATTAGATTTAAATTAATTTAGAGTTAAATAATTTTTTTTAATTGTTATCTAAAATACTTTACTTTTAAAAATAAGAAATTTTAATTTTTTTATAAAAATATAACAAGTATATATTTTAATAATAAAAAGATTATTGTAATTTTTAATTTTATTTTTAACAAATATTAAAAGAGTTTAAATATTTAAACAATTATAATCGAACAAACTTGTATTGTTGTTACTATTGTAATTTTTGTAATTTTTGTTTTTAATAATTTTGTATTCGATATCTTTTTATTTAGAGTTAATAGAAATAATTTGTTTTTTAACTTTTTTAATTGTTATACTTTTTTAAATAACAAATTGTTATTTGTATTTTTTAATTTAATAAGTTGCTACAATCTTTTAAATAATAATTATAAATATCTTAGCAAACTCGAAAAATCTTATAATAATAATATAATACTTAACAAATTAAACAATTGATAAAAATAATAAATAACGCGCAAGCAAATAATAAATTTTTGCAATTTATTAAGTTTATAAAGTTAAATAAGTTGTTAATTTTAAAAAAAAGATTATTAAGTAAATATTAATAATTATTAAAATTATACGTCTAATAAATAGAATTTCGTTATTTAATTTTACAAGTATATTAATAAGAATATCGATTAATATTTATATTTTATATTACTACTAATATAATATTGCAAAAAATGCTTGTCTAGCATTGTTTAAAAAATTAAAAACTATAGTATAATAATTGTAAATTTTAATCTAGACAATATTAATAGAGTTAAAAATTATTCGATTAATAATAGTTTGCTTGTTTAATATTTTAATTTGACAAAAATATTTGTTTTATAATTTTCGAGAACAATTACAATCTTATTGTAGAATTTTCTTGACTTTGTTAATTAAGAAGTATTGCAATATTGTAAATATAACTTCTTTAACTAAGTTTTTTATTGCAATAAACTTTGTAGATTAATCAAAATATTATATAATATTATTAATAAAAATATTATATTTTATTTTGTATTTTTTAACAAGATTTTTAATTTTATTTAGCAAATTTTTGTTGTATTAATAGTCGAATTTAAATCTATAATCTTTTTAATAAATTAGATATTTTAAAATAGATTTCTTGCAATTATAATAACAAAGTTAATAATTAACAAGAAATTTAACTTTGTAAACGTATTACTTGTTATTAAATTTTATAATTAATTTAGAAGAATTAGATTGCAAACAATTGTAAAAATTGTTTTTTTTTAAATTAATTCTAGATTAACAATAAAAATAATTAAATAAATTTTTTAATTAATAAACAAATTAAGTTTATAAATTAAATTATTTTTTTGTTTAAGAATTGTAAAAAAATTAATTTGTTAAATAATCAATTTTGTTAACTTTACAAAAGATAGATTGTAACTCTTATATAAACAAAAAAAAACTTAATTGTTTATTTAAAAAGTTAAAGATTAATAATATTTGTTGTAGAGATTTTTTGCTATTATATTGATTTAGACAATTGCAATCTTAGTCTTTGTTATATTTACTAATTTTTTTTCGAGTTAATTTTTTTTATGCTTGTTAAATTTGAAAAAAGTTAAAAAGTTTTAAATTTTAAACTCTATAACTATTTTATTCGACAAAAAATTAATTGAGAAACTAAATAAATTATTTAATTGTATTCGAAAAGTTAAAAGAAAAAATACTTAATTAAATTTAGAATTGTTTGTTATTATATAGCAAAGAGCAAACTCTATTGTTTAATTAATTTTTTTGTTTTAATTATTGATTTAAAAATAGTACGCAACAAAAATTAGAAAATTAAAATTAAGTTTCTTAAATACAACGCGTTAGAACTTGAATAGAAACTTTCTATTACAATTGTATATAAAAGTCTTTAGTATTTTCTAATCTACAAGTTTGTTTATTATTATATTTACTTAGTTTTTAGCAATATGTATATTCTTATTAATTATAATTATTACTTTTTTGAAAAATTTATATATCGCAATAAGTGCAATATTTATATTTTGTTTATTTAATAAAATTAATATAAAATCGAAGCTTATTGTGTAAAAAAATATTGAAAAACTAGTAATAGAATTTAAAGTATTGTACAATTAATAACGCTTTGTTTGATAGAAATTGTATTCTCGACAATATATTATATAATATTGTAGACAACTACTTAACTTGCAAAAATAGAAATTAATAGAGATTGTCTTATATAAACAAGTAAAGCTAATATAATAATTTTTGTTATATACTTAAATAAAAATCTCTTTCTCGAATTTCTTTAATAGACAAAGTCTCTTTCAATTAACGTAATTCGTATAGTATAGTAGTTTATCTTTTACAAAAAATTGTATATTCGACAATATAACAAACTTCTAAACAATATTTATAATTTTTGTTTATTTAACAAATTTAATATAGACGTCGAGCAATTGTTTTCTAAAGTTAGCATTTATTTCTACTAAATAAATATAAAAAAATATTGTTTTATTAAAAATTATTTGTGCAATTAGATTTTTCTTGAATTTAAAATTTGTTTAACAAGTTTGTTTATTTTTAAAACTTTAATCTTAGATACAAAAGTATTAACTTTGTTAAGTTTTTCAATATTATTTGTTTTCTTTCTATCAATTAATATTAACAATTAAAATAGAACGTTAAATATTATATTTAGACAACTTGTTTTGTGTCGAATATTAAAACTAAATTGCGAGAGATACTATAATACGCGTATAAATCTAAGATTAAGTTTGTTTATAATAGATAATAACAAGATTGTTTGCTTAACAATATTAAACATAATTAAGTAATTTATATAAACAATAGTTAACTATTTAAAAATCTTAATTAGATATTTTGTTTTTCTAATTGTTTAAATTAAGCAAGCAATCTTTAATTTTGTCAATTAGTAGTAAGACTTAACAATACTTAATATTTTAAACAAAAATAATATATATTAAATATTAGATTTTCGAAAGTTATTATCGACAAAATTGTTTTTAATATAATAGATTTTAATCTTGTATTTATGTTTTTTTGTCGCATTAAATTTTACAAATAGACAACAATTAATATTAAAGTAAATAAAAAAATTTGACATTATAAAAGTATATTAAAGCTAATAAAAAAAGCTTGACAAATTTAATAATTGCTCAATAAAAATATTTCGAAAATATATTTTACGCTTTTAATTGTTTTGCGCAAACAAACTTTTAAACAATTATATTTTTTTCTATTGCAACAAGTTAACGCATTATATATATTAAACAATTTTGTTGCATTAATAATTAACAAAATCTAAATACATTTTTAATATTTTAAGATTTTTAAGAAACTAAATAATTTTAATTGCGACAATTTGTTTTTTAATAATAAATAGATCGAAAATATTAATTTTTTGTTTAAACAAAATAATATTAAAATAGTTAAAATAAATCTTTTTAGAACTTAGTATAATCTAAAATTTAACAAACTTAATAAAGAGATTTTGTAAATAATCGAGATAATTTGCAAAAAATTTAGAGAAAATAATAATATTATCGATATATATTTTGCAAAACTCGCGTAGAAATTGTAGTTGTTTATCTATTATTTGTTGTATATAAGTTAAGAAGTTTTTAAATTTTATAATAACAATATTAAGTTGTTTTTTATCTTAATAAGTAATAAACAAGAACTTGTAACAATTTTGTTCGACTATTACAAATTAAAGAAAGAAGACAAAACTATTTATTAAATTTATATAATTGCAATTTTTCAATTGCGCTATAATATTGCTTTGTATAGATATTAAATAATTATTAATAATTGTTAGTTTGTTTAGATTTTTAATATTTATAATTATTTAATACTTTCTAGTAAACTAATTATTAAAGTTATTAATTGTATATTAAATAACAAAAATCAAGAAATTAAAAAAAGTTAATTGCGTAGATTATTTTATCTTCTTTTGCTAATAAAGTTTATTAAATTTTTTATTAACTACTTTTCTATCTTGTTTGTTTAGCAAATAGACTTTTTGTATTATTTTGAAAATTGTTGTAGAGTTTTAATTGTTATTTAGTAGAACAATTATTTAGTTGTTTTTTGTTAACTTAACAATTCTACTATTGTTTTTTCAAAAAATAGCAAATTTATTAACAAGAGTATAAAGCTCAACTATTTTAATTAATAAATTACAAATATATATACTATTAGATAGAATTGTTTAATATTTATTTAATAACATTTTTACTTTTATATTATTTTTAACAACTTAATTATACTTGTTAAAACTAATTTAATAGCAATTTTGTTCTTTAAACTTAATTAGATAATCGAGATTTGTCAACTTATAAACAATAATTAGCAAAAAAAATTTATTGCATATATAAATTGTTAACAATAAGATATTTATTATATATATATAAGCGTTAATAAGATTTAACTCAAATAGAAAATTATAGTTTAATAGAGACTAATTAATTTGAATAGATATTCTAACAATATTGTTTGCGTTAACAACTATTCTATATTTCGATTTTAAGATTTGACAAATTTTAATATTATTTTGTGCTATAATATTAAAATTAATTGTTAGTTCTCGACAATTATTTAAAGTAAGCTATTTAATATCGAGATTAACAATTATTTGTTTAGAAGCTATAATATCTATATTAAGTAACAATTTAATTTTAAAATTATTAACAATATATATCTTTTAACAAATATGCGTAATAAACTCTTTGTCGCATATATAGTTTTTAATATATATATTTAGTACAAGATAGTTATTAATTAAATATCTTGCAATATTAATACTACAAACAAAGATAAATATTTGTATCTTCTTAATAAAGAAATTTAATACAAAATTCTTAAAAAACTTGCAATTGATAAAAATTATAATATATTCAATATTTATATATATAATATACGACAAGTTTTGCTAAACAAATTCTAATAGAATAGTAATATAATAATATAAACAAAAAATCAAGTCTATATCGACTATTGCTTTAACATTTAACTTAATTAGTTCTAAATTATTAATAATTTAATTTAATTCTATTATTGTTTTGTCAATATAAAAGATCTTGACAAACACTTGTCTTGTTTAATATTTAAAATTATATCTTTTCTTAATATATCGAAAAAGCTTGTTAGTTAATTGAAAAACAATAATAGTATTTTGTACAAATAAATTGTTTAAATAATAGAAATTCTATCTTCAAATTAATATAAAAGATATTAACAATTATTAACAAGTTCTTGTGTTGTTTCTTTAATAAAATCTCTTTCTAATAATCTTCTTTAATATAATAGATATTGTTTTGCGAAATTTCTAAGTAGTAAGCAAAAATATTGTAAAACTAGATCGAATAATATAAATTATTATATAACAAAAAATCTATATAATAAGTTAATACAATAACTAATTAATATGTTAACAAGACAAAAGATTAATATTTAGATTGCTAATAAGATAACTACTAGTATATTAACAATTAATAGAACAACTAATATTCTTAAAATCGATAATTATTACAATTTTGTTAATTTCTATTTTTGATACAACAATTATTTGCTTTAAGAAGAAACAAATTTTTGTTTTTGCTATTTAATTGCGTCTCGACATTAACAACAATAATAGCAAAATATTTAGAAAAAGAAGACAACAATATAGTAGAGCAATATTAGCTATTAAAATTAGATACGTTTTGCAAAAATAGATAAATCTAGTAGTTTGTAAACAATTAATATAAATTAAAATAAATAGAATACAAAGTATAAGAGAAGTGTAATTGATAAAATACAAATAATTAACAAATCTATTATTGTTGATTGCTATTTCTAAGATTATTGTTGTGCTTTTTAAACTTTTAAGTGCAATTGCAATTTTAAATCGATAGTTAACAAATATTTATTATTATCTTTTATAGCTTTTTCTTTGTATCTAGTTTCTCGATAAAGTTTTAAACAATTGTATAAATTGTTAATATAATAATTATCGAACAAAGCTCTAAATTAAGCTAATTTTAGATTTATATAAATTGATTTTATAAATTAGAGATATCGATTAATTAAAAGTACAAAATAATATTTTGAAAAAAATTATTTATTTTGCAATTATTTTGCGCATTTTTAATTATAAAGATCTTAAAAATAAGTTTGTTAAAAACTTTACTAATTTTTATTTTGAATTGCGTCTCTAGTTTGTTGATATAATTAATAAATAGAAGATTTCTAAATATTTTGCGCTTAAACTCTTCGATCTTCTTTAAATATTAAATTATAGTAATATTACAAAAATATAGCAATAAATTATTCTTTATTGCAACTTTGTTAACTATATAAATATAATTCTTTACTCGTTCGACAAATATAAAAATCTCTCGATAAATTGTCTTTTTATTTGCAAAAATAATATTATCTAATCTATAGCTCTTCGAAGTATCTAAATAAAAAAATTCTAGATTTGTTGTTTTAAAGCAATTAATTAAAGTAGTTAAATTGTCTTAATTATTGCTTCTATTCGAATAACAACGTCTTTAAGAATTCTTGTCGATTCGATCGAATTTAGACTGATCGTTTTTCGGTTTTCGGTTCCAACTTTTGGAATCGACCCGAAACGCCAAGGAACCGACCCGACTCTTGGCGCCAAGAATTCGGGTTTCGGTTCCAAAAACGATTAGTCTAATCGAATTGTTGAATTTTTTAACGTATTAATTTACGTAGTTGCTCTATTATTTAAGATATAAATGCTTTGTCTTCTTAACAAGTTTCTAAATCTCTCGACTAACTCGATTAACTATAGATAGTATCGTTATAAATATATAAATAAGTAACAAAATAAGTTGAGTATTCAAACACAAACAATATCTAATTGCCAAGAACGTTTTAATTAAAGTTATACTAATTGCTCGATATCTATTAAGCGAAATTAATTTGTTTAAAGTTGTACTACTTGTTCGACATTTAATAACTAGAAAGAGTTTGATCAACGTTGTATTGCTCGCTTAATATCTAATAAGTAGAAAAGTAAATAAAGAAGTTTTAAATAGATAAAACAAACTAGTTTTGTAAATTCTAAACAATAAATATATTTTAAATATTAAAAGCAAAATAATTTTGTATATTTGAAGAGAGAGATTGCCCAATAATTGCAATCTTCGAAGTGTCGACTTGTTTTGTCGACATAATTTTTTCTATTGTTTTAATTTAATTTAATACTCTTATATATAACAAATTGTTTTTGCAAACAAACGCAAGTTTTTGTTGTTTGCAAGTTTTAGAAAGATTACTAAATAAATTTGTTATTCTATTGCAATTGTTGCAATCTTTATATAAAATAAAGAATACTTAATAACAAACATTCGATTTAAAACAATTTGTCAATTTGTTAAAAAAGTTGTTGTTTAGATCTTTAGATTAATTGTAAGACTTATTGCTTATAGTAAACTAATTACACAAATACAAATTGTCTAATAAATTGATAACAATTAAATCGATTAATTTGATAGAAAAAGATAGATTACTCGAATACAAATTGTCTAATAGAATAGTAACAATCAAATTAATCAATTTAATAAAAAAAGCTAGAGCAATAAGTTTAGAATTCTTGTACTTATTTGAGAATTTCAAGATTGCTAACAAGTTTTCGAAAATTAACAAAACAATAAAATTAATATATTTGTCGAATTAAATTTTTGATAATTTGAAATCTTAAATAGTTGTCTCGAATCTCTTAACAATTTGCTTAAAAAAAAATTGTTAATAGTTTATTTCGCAAATTAAATGCGAGACTTTTCTATTAAATAAGTTCTACGTTTGCGAGTTAATTAAACAAAAAATAGAGAAAAGTAAAAAGTTTGTTTAACAATCTTAACAACAACTTGTTAAGTAAAGAATAAAAAATAGACTAAATATTAATAATTAGTAGATAGAAAAGCAAAAAGTTAATAAGCTAATATAGATACTTTCTTCTCTATATATAAAGCTAGCTTAAGAAAGAAGCTAGTAAAAAATAAATATCGCGTATTTGATAAATGCAAGATTTGAATAAGATTTGTAGATAAGCTAAAGAATAGATAAGTTAGTTAATATTAACAAGTTGTTTTGCAAATTAATTGTGTAATTTGACAAATTGTTTTGAAAATTAATTGTATAACTCGACAAATATTAAGCAAGAATAGATTGTTTTTAATATAAAGATTCGTTTAATAAGTAATTAAAATAATTAATAAGCTAATACAACAAATTTAGAAAAAAATAAGATAATTAATATAGTTTATCGATCAACTAATACAATAAGTTAGCAATAGAAAAGTACTTTATATATTAATTGAAGCTATTATTTGTTACAAAAGTAAAGCAAAAAATATACAAAACAAATATTAGACAAGTTTTGATAAATAGTTAAATTTATAATTTATCTAGCTATGCGCAAATTTATTTTTACTTGTCGAACTAGTTCTCTTAGAAATTAGCGCAACTTGTCGAGTAAAACTTGTCGAGTAAAGCAATCTGCTAGCTAGATGTGTAATAGTTTGTCTAGCAAATAGACTTTTTGTACTATTCTAAAAATTGTTGTAAAATTTTAATTGTTATTTAATAAAATAATTATTTAGTTATTTTTTACTAATTTAATAGTTCTATTATTGTTCTTTTAAAGAATAGCAAATTTATTAACAAAAATATAAAGTTCGATTATCTTAATTAATAAATTACAAATATATATACTATTAAATAGAATTATTTAATATTTGTTTAATAATATTTTTATTTTTATATTATTTTTAACAATTTAATTATATTTATTAAAACTAATTTAATAGCAATTTTGTTTTTTAAACTTAACTAGACAATTAAGATTTGTCGACTTATAAACAATAATTAACAAAAAACTTTTGTTGCGTATATAAATTATTAATAATAAGATATCTATTATATATATATAAGTGTCGATAAAATTTAACTTAAATAAAAAATTACAATCTAATAAAGATTGATTAATTTGAACAAATACTCTAACAATACTATTTGCGTTAACAATTATTCTATATTTTAATTTTAAAACTTGACAAATTCTAATATTATTTTGTATTATAATATTAAAATTAATTGTTAGTTTTTAACAACTATTTAGAGTAAATTGTTTAATATCGAGATTAACAATTATTTGTTTAAAAACTATAATATTTATATTAAATAACAATTTAATTTTAAGATTATTGACAATATATATTTTTTAACAAATATACACAATAGACTCTCTATTATATATATAATTTTTAATATATATATTTAGTACAAAATAGTTATTAATTAAGTATTTTGCAATATTAATATTGCAAATAGAGATAAATATTTGTATTTTTTTAATAAAAAAATTTAATATAAGATTTTTGAGAAACTTACAATTGATAAAAGTTATAATATACTCGATATTTATATATATAATATACAACAAACTCTATTAGACAAATCTTAGCAAAATAATAATATAATAATATAAACAAAAAATTAAATCTATATTAATTATTGTTTTAATATTTGATTTAATTAGTTTTAAGTTATTAATAATTTAATTTGATTTTATTATTGTTTTGTCGATATAAAAGATCTTAACAAATATTTATTTTGTTTAATATTTAAAATTGTATCTTTCTTTAATATATCGAAAAAACTTGTTAGTTAACTAAAAAATACAATAATATTTTGTGCAAATAAGTTGTTTAAATAATAGAAGTTCTATTTTTAAATTAATATAAAAAATATTAACAATTATTGACAAATTTTTGTGTTATTCTTTCGATAAAGTTTCTTTCTAATAATTTTCTTCAATATAATAGATATTGTTTTGCAAGATTTCTAAATAGTACGCAAAAATATTGTA
>JAABUW010002639.1_pt1 | contig 26876 bp, 31 predicted proteins | sample 5560081 | NCBI WGS metagenome assembly JAABUW01 (sample SAMN10711882, study PRJNA513363) | rock metagenome | isolation source: Antarctica rocks | place: Antarctica: Victoria Land, Knobhead sud | reverse complement strand
TACGAGGATGTGAGAAGATCCGCAGTACGCCGTATTGTGTTGACTTGCTCACCCAGCTCCGACTGTCGGTACACCCATGATTTCGTGTGTCTCGCGCGTGGCGAGGAGCTGTCGCGTGTCCGACAGAGGTGTAGTAGAACAGACCCAGATTGCTGGCAGAGAGGAACGCGAGCTGACGTTCAATACGAAAACGTCCCAAACAGGCAGGTGCAGCGATCGTCGTTCCTTCCATTTCTGAGCAGCTACCTTCCTTCCCCTCCCTTCGCTCGACTATTGCCCCTCGTCATCGAACTTGCTCCCAAAACTCGGGATGAAAGACTCGGCCTAGAGTCGATGTTCGCGTACCTGGAGCTAGGCCGTTCCGACGAGGGCGAAGCCGCCTTGATGGGTCCAGACATACCGGTACCGTGGTGTACCCTTGATGGGAAACCAATCGATTTGTGTGCCCGCCCGGAGACAAGTCCTCAATGTTACGACCGTGCTAGTCCCGGTCAATGTGAGCATTCTAGATCCCCGGAAAGATGGCGAACACCTCGCTTCACACTCCACTTGTGGCGAAGGAACCGCAGAAACTACGCCTCCAAGCGTGTTCTCCGGATTCCCATCCCCGCACTCCATGCATGTGAGCTACTTCGTGATGCGGGACAACTGCAGCCTCGCTGGAGCTACCTCCTAGCTGCGAGCCGATCGAGTATCCCTCGTGGCGGATGAATGGATAACTTCTCATCTGGCAAGTCGTCGCCTCTGGATAGTCCACGAACATCCGCTAAAGAAGTGGATCAGTGTGTGTGGTTGAAGCTATGGGTAGGCGAAGTGTTTCTCTCTTATACTGCCCCATCTCCTTCGTTTCATCGCGTGTAGATCTTCAACTGCAGTTCCACCTCTCTTGAACCTCACTCGGAGAACACTATCTTGTACAGCAACCATGGGCAGCGTTGGCGAGACAAAGCCTGTTGAGCGGATCATCAAGACCGACCTCCACCAGTATGGTAAGAGAAGACGGACCGATGGGCCTTACGCGGACAATCTGGACCTTGACGTTCTGGTGATCGGTGCTGGGTTTGGCGGAGCATATTCTTTGCACCAGCTGAGGAAGCAGGGCTTCAACACAGTGCTATATGATGCCGGAACGAGCTTCGGTGGCACATGGCGATGGGTGAGTTGTCCGAGAGGAGTACCACGGCCTGCAGGCTGACAAAACCAGAACTGCTATCCCGGAGCCCGCGTAGACAGCCCAGTGCCTATCTACGAGCTTTCGATTCCGGAAGTTTACAAAGACTGGACATGGAAGACTAACTACCCGAATTGGGAGGAGCTCCAGGCATACTTTGACCACATGGACAAAGTCCTCAATTTGAGCAAGGACTGCGCCTTCGAGACAGTTGTCACCAGTGCAGAGTTCGACCAGGATGTAGGCAGGTGGACCGTGAAGACTGCCGATGGCCGCACGGCAAAGGCCAAGTACCTGGTAGTCGCTGCTGGGTTCGCAGCCAAGCGATGTAAGCAAAATCATTTATCTCGACGTGTACGTCGATACTGATGCTACTATAGACATCCCCGACGTACCAGGCCTAGATAGCTTCAAGGGAGAGATCCACCACTCATCCTTCTGGCCTCAAGAGGGCGTCAACTTCACCGACAAGAAGTGTGCCGTTATTGGGACTGGTGCCTCAGGCGTTCAGATCATCCAAGAGATGGGCGCAAAGGCCTCTCAGCTCACGGTGTACCAAAGGACTCCTAATCTTGCGCTCCCCATGGGCAGACGCGACTTGACCGCGGAAGAGCAGAATCAGCTCAAGCCATTTTATCCCGAGATCCACGCCATGCGTGAACGTTGCTTCGCTGGCTTCCACTATGATCTGCACGAGAAGAACACATGGGACGACACACCGGAGGAGCGCGAGGCGTTCTTTGAAACGCTGTGGAAGCAGCAGGGCTTCGCTCTGTGGCTTGGCGGCTACAAGGATTATCTGTTCGTCGTAAGTCGTAGCATGACCTCCCCTGGTCACGATCAGGGATAGTGCTACTGCGGATGCTGATAAACGTATAGGACAAATCCAACGACGAGGCGTACAAGTTTTGGCGCAAGAAGCAGATGCAGCGCGTCAAGAACCCAGAAAAGCAGAAGGTCCTGTTCCCAGAGCAAAAGCCACATCCCTTCGGTGTCAAGCGTCCGTGCTTGGAGCAGAACTACTACGAGACTCTCGACCGTGACAATGTCGAAATTGTCGACATCAACGAGCAGAACGGCACACCAATCGAGAAGTTCACCGAGAAGGGCATCGTGAGCGGTGGCAAGGAGCGCGAGTTCGATATCATCTGTCTCGCTACTGGGTTTGATGTCGTTACTGGCGGTATGACAAGCAGTAAGTGCCGTATCTCCTTACAACTGGAGCACATACTAACGAGCGGTCTCACAGTGGGTCTCAAGAGCATCCACGGCACCTACCTCCAGGACGAGTGGAAAGACGCAGCCAACACCTTCTTGGGCACCACCATCTCCGGCTATCCCAACTTGTTCCATCTTTACGGTCCACATGGTCCAACTTTGCTGTCAAACGGCCCAAGCAGTGTCGAGATCCAGGCTCGATGGATCCGGGACGCTATCACCAAGGCACACAGGCAAGGCCTCAAATACGTGAACCCAACCAAGGAGGCGAGCGATGGGTGGAAGAGGCGGATCAATGAACTTGCGGCGCCAACGCTGTTCCCGACCACGAAGAGCACGTACATGGGTGGTGTAAGTCGATACAAAAGCGATGTGGAGTACGAACAGTGGCTGACTATCCATGCAGAGCGTGCCCGGCAAAGCCTTCGAGATGACCTGTTATGCCGGCGGTGTAAACGCTTACGGTCCTGAGATCAGAGGCTACCTTGACACATGGAAGGGCTTTGAGACTGTTAAGGCATGATTGAAGGATCGTAATGCGTGCGTGTTTGGGAGTTAAGCAGACGAGGCAGAGTCAAAGTTCGATACCAGTTGTTCGCGGCGCTGTCGGCTACACTATACAGTGATGTACATCGTCTTTATGGGCCTGGAGAGATCTTCCGTTGGGCTGAAAGAGACCGCAACCAGGCTTCGCGTTCTACTGTAGTCACAATTGGAGCTACTGTACGAGAATATCCTCTCCAGTAGTTGTGTATGGTGCTCTAAGCGGACAGTCATTGCGGCCATGTAATATATCGAACTGTTCTGTAAGTCCCGGAGGATGCTGCAGGAGTCGCCATATAGATCGATACGAGGCATACTGTACCTGAGGTCTGGGAAAAGGTTGTCCTACGGGTATAAGCATAGGTCGACGAGACCACCGAATCACGTGGGTAGGTGAGCCGTGAGATCGCCAAGGATGATCGCGCATGACGAATGGAAGACGAGGGACGAAGCAGGCCCAAGCTCGCAGCCCCAGCCTTGGGATTGCGAGCTCGAAGGGCTGCCCCCGCTTCCGCGCTCCTGGCTGTTTCTCCTTCTCGAGTCCTCAGAGCTGTCGCTGAGCTTCCGTCTGCTATAAAATATTCTCACCTCGAACATTTCTCCCCATTGACCAACGATGTCGACAAGGAAGCGAAAGCAGGAGGAGGAGCTGGTCGAGCTTCCTGAGGACGATGACGTAGAGTAAGTCGAGTCGTTCGCGCAATGCTCTTCTCTTTTCGCGCCGCATACATCTCACCGCATAAACTTCGATCGCAATGGTCGCACCATGTTGCGTGTATGGTCGCCTGGGTGATTTTTACATGCTCAATAATCCTCGACAATACACCTCAGACAAGTACGAGTTCTGACAACCGTTGCAGAGAGGAGGAGTACGAAGAAAGCGATGTAGAAGACGAAGATGAGGAGGAAGAAGACGAGGAAGAAGCAGCTGCCCAGCGTAAGTGATAGTCCCCCTCGATTCCCCCTTCCATTGCTAATTGCTGTCCAGCGCCAAAGAAGAAGACCAAGGTTGTCGAGCCCCCGAAGAAGGCCGCCAAGGTCGACGAGGAAGACGATGAGGAGGAAGAAGACGAAGATGAAGTCGAGGGTGACGACGACGATGAGGACGATGATGATGTCCAGGACGATGATGTCGAAGGTGATGACGATGATGAGGAGACGGCGGACAAGGGTGGCCCAGCGAAGTCCAACCTTAAGAACAAGGGCGTCGTGCCGAAGGAGAAGTCTCTTGCTGAGGTTGATGATGCTGAGTAGATATACCATGTCATGTAATACATGTAGTGCTGGGTAGAAGTGGTATGATAAAAGTAAAGGTGACAAGAAACTCTCGGCCAAACGACCGACAACTGATTATGCAACTATCAATATTGTAACACTGCTCCGAACGCTCGTTAGTGTTCTTGCTATAACGATGGTTATTAGCAGGGAGACGCCCTGATACCCAGACACATAGTGTAACGTCCTAATATTCTCGAGCAGAAATACTTTTAAGCAGACCTGGAGCAAGACAGCCAGGCGACACCAGGCCTGACAACGGTCGGAGATGCTTCGGAGATGTGTTTTTGAGCTTACTTATTCAATAATCTCGTTCGTGCTGTCATCTCGAGCCAATTGCAGAGATCTTAGCCTCTGTAAGCTATCCTTCCGACACTCGCGTTTCAGCTCCACCGTCTAACGAGCGTACTAGATAGCTCAGTTGGTAGAGCGCGGCACTAGTAATGCCGAGGTCTACGGTTCAACTCCGGCAAGTTTAATCTCTCTTGTGTTAAAACGTATCAATGCTAACAATTTCAACAGTATGGAGGCAGCGTTCCAACTACATTGTGGTCATTCTTTTTTCCTTCGCTCAGCCCTAGGTCACTTCTCCACCTTCGGCATCGTTGTGTATCTTTCAAGGCTGTCTTTTTGATTCAAGTATGTGCAATGCTACAAGAGAACTGGCTGGTAGCGATATTCAACAGAGGGGAGAGGCTGGTCCAACATCATGATGTTCTTCGCTTGTCCGGCATTGACGAGGACAATCAAAACTCTCGACGCCATGATAGGAGACCATTGATACGTTGTCAAGCTGTGAGTGCCTGCAGCTAGGGAAACACGAGGGGGAGGACTCATATCAACCATGAGCGTCAACACTCTCTTACCACGTCGGTCAAGCGTCTGCGTATGCCATCGCACCAGGGATCGATTGGACGCATCGATGGCGGCAAGCACAGCAGCGAGGCCGTACATCAGCACCCTCTCTATAACCACATGGTGTACTCGGTGGCGAGTTTGCTTCCGCGGGAAGCAGCATGTACCTACACGGGCATCTGAAACGATCTTCGGGCGACATCTGGGTCGTGAGATCCCGAACACCTGGTCGCCACGCGCAGCATCACACAAACTTTGGAACGGTCGTGTTCTGCTCTGAAGCGATATTGAAGTGGCTGCGTACACGCCTGGTCCCTTTCGCGCTCGTCATGGACTGGCACAACCCCGAGGATCATGTTTTCATATCCCAGTCTTCTTCTGGATACATACCCGCAGCTTGATGTGTCCGGCCACACTCAGACCATTGATATGTACCCCTGGCTTGCTTGCAGATACAAATCGGACTGCACCGCTGGTCCGTCAGAGCACTCACTACCTGCACAGTGTAGCAACGAGCAGCGATACCGTCAGGGCGTCTTCAGCATAAGTCACAATGGTGCCGGAGCAGCAAACAAGAAATGATTCGACTGGGTGTCGAGATCGAGTCAATGTGATGAGAACGAGCAAACATTGACTCTTGGGAGTACCACTCTGGTATAAGTACTGCTCCATGGTCAACATTCTTTCTGGTTCCGAACATAATACTTCCTTCCTCTATCTCAATCCCATCATACACCACTCACTTTATCTATACTATTCCAGCATGCCTCCAATCGAGAGGTTGAAACTTTCCTCACTCGACCCCATCTCCAACTCCAAGAGTTTCTATGCCCACCGATATACCGACGAGAGGGATGCAATGATCAAGAACTGCTCGAACTGGCGGAGCGACTATCGTCTTTCACAACTATTACCTTTACCCGGTCGCAAGAACACATTAGCCAAACATGAGAAGGAGCGTCAGCTTCTTTTGATACAAGCAGACCAATGTGCGACTAGCATCTCCACGAACTGCGACTACCAGTCTGCCATAGAGATGACAGATCAATTGAAGCGATACTTGGAGAAAGACCCGGGTGAAGCCAACCACTTCCTAACAATGTGGCGGACGCCAGCAGGGTCAGTGTCCAGCATTTGGTATAGACCTGGAAGCTGACGATGTTCACAGCTCGGCCGCGGAGCAGCTACGAGAGCTTATGAGCATCCGCATCTTACTTTCTATGGCAGTCATTGTACAGGAACTGTGTCATCCCGATGAAGTGAACCTCGACGCGGGCAGGAAGCAAGCCGACGCCCTTGTAGACCGATTCGCATCTAGTCCACCCGCGCAGAAGCACTGGGACAAGATCCGTCAAGAACTCGAAGAGCGCACGAAAGTCTCTGAATGGATCCGCTACACCATTCCGAATCTTGCGAACCGAGATGTCGACGCGTTCAAGACGATGCTTGCTATAATGTACACGTCTGGCTCATCTTCGAAGGCCCGTGTCGAGTAAGTTGTCATGCCCACGCTGGCGCTTCGTGCTGACTATGCATAGCGAGGCCACTGTAGAACTCCGAAAGAAGTACATCAAAATCTGTATCGTGGGAAAGCTCAGCGGGATCCTCCTGCTAGGCAATCTAAGGAACAGCGCCGCAATCATGCTGGGGAACATGCAAGATGGGTGGCGTATCTCTGACCCCGTGTCAGCGAAGAGGGACGCCGACACTGCTGTGCAGAATTTGCGAACGAAGTTTCATACCTCCGCCGTGGATCCTACCATATCTGATTCTGAGCATCAAGAGATCTCTCTGTCCGAGGAAGACATCGGTGCGGCGGTCAAGAAGTACGGGTTTGGGTCCATCGACGACACAGCGGAGCCATCGACCTTGGCAGATCTTGCACTTTGGCAGATCTTGTGTGATTGAGGTTTCTGACAGAGGTTGATCGGCATCGGCCAGCGTGCCGAGTTTGTGCTTTTGATCTATGTATGAGTAGATAGCTGTAGATAGTCCCGTTGTACATGTAGTACATCACTAATATCCAACATCGGCTGTCGACAGTCGCGACGTCCTTTTGCACATCACCAGCACATCGATGTTGCAGCCTTAGACAGGTGAAGTGACCATGTTGGTCGGCTGATGCGCCCGAGTCACAGGCCGAGCATGACACAAACAAGAAACAACCACTCACCATCATGACAGCAACCGCGCGAAAGCACCGTGACTGGTCCGTATTGCGTATATATTGTTCAAGAAGCTCTGTCACCATATCATTCTCGCTCACATCTACTTGTTCGAGAGGCTACATCCCAACCCAACCACACAGCTTTTTAAACATCATGGTCTGGTCTGCTCCCGGACCCCTTGTTGCAATAGCCGACTATCCGCTCGAGTACACTCACACGAGAGACCAGCTCATCAAGACGTGTGTTAAATGGCGACATAATTTTATAGGCTATACCGAGGGCCTGTTCCGGTCGCGAACGCCAGGACGCGGAGATAAGTTAGGTCGACTCGAGAAAGAACGAATGCACCTGCTAGTCCAAGCAGATACACTAGCAATGAAGCTGTCACAGGAGTGCGGTGCTGTTCACGCCGTTCGTACGATATACGCGGTGCGCCACTGTCTGGCGTTGGATAATGCGGACCTTGGAAGTCTTCTTACATTCTGGAACCCTCGGCCGACGTATGTACGCTAATAAGATGCCGACGGCGCAGACCCACAGCTGACGTTGACGTTAGACACGCCGGACCCAGACTCAAGGAGCTTATGGAAGCTCGACTGATCATCTCAATTTGCTTGCTAGTCAACGACCTGTGCCAGCCATATGAGTTGAACATTCCGGAGGGGGTGCAACTGACTGAGCGTCTAGTACAGCGAATCGACCTCTCGCCTGAAGTGCAGGCCTACACAAGCTCGCTGCGCCGTCGTTCGATCCCGGAAGTGTATGAGGTGGGATATCTTGCATTGACGTCCTTTGCAGGCTACAGGATGCGGGTGTCCAAGATTGACGACGAATGGCAGCCAGAGCAGAAGCCAGTCCTGTGAGACGAATTGGTTCAGGTCTTGTAGGTCCTTTGCTGACGACAAGATAGTCCGGGAACGCGAGGAGCTCGCTCCTTCTTCGTCAAGGCTTGCATCGTGCAGCATTTAAGCAGCGAACTGAATTTGCCTCAACTTGCGGACAAAAGCGGAGTCATGAAAGAGACCATCCGGGGTGCACGACCTTTCTTTGATCCCCGGCTTGCCCAGAGAGAAGCTGATGACGTTCTTGGCAAGTTCGACATCACTTTCCCGTGTTCCGGTATCGAAAGAGGAAAGCTGGGAGTCATTTCTTTCTCGTGGGCTCACGTGAACCAGTTGGCCGGAACGTGGGGATACCACTCTATTGCGGGTGACTTCTTGACAGCGAGACAAGTGTTGGACATAATCTCGAATCCTCCGAGGTCGCGATAGAAGCTGTCGTCGTGAAGCCTAGACTAAACACGTGCGATGCGCATCGTGTAGCCGTGGGTAGATAGCCGTAGATAGATGAATGCGATTGACCTTGATACCACAGATCTCAACTGAAGGGCTGTTCTCTCCCAACTGAAGGGCTGTTCTCTACTCCGTCGCTAGCGCTGTTGGACGAACCTTCGACGCCATGCGTACCTTGCGGCATCCGTGCAAAGGCATGCGATGCCCAGCAGACATAGAAGAGCTTTGCTACCGCGAGCAGGTCTCGCGAGAGGAATATTCCTATGCGTTGAGTGCAGAGTTTGCTGTGGGAATGCTGGGAGCTGTGATGACTGCTTGTGACCACCGTGGTATGTCAGGCCATATGAGCAACAAGCAGCATACCTGAGCCATATAAGTGCGAGAACCCTCCACAGTCTTCTCTTCACACTTCCTTCACACAAAGTCTTTGCAGGCTCGGTTTTCTCAAACCTTAGCAGGAAGTATTGCCATTGTATCAAATGACCATGGCGAACAACCACTGGACGCCTCCAGCTCCACTCCACCCTATACCCAATCAGCCGGAGCGGTACACCAAAAGCCGCGACAACCACATAGCAGAATGTGTGGGTTAGCGTAAGCGGCATGACCGCAGCAAAAAGTTCCCGTTCACCCTAAGCCCTGGCAAGAGCACCGATCCAGTGCATATAGAGCAGAGTCGTCTGCAACTCTTGATCGAAGCAGATGAGATTGCAAAATTGATAGCGCAGAGATGCGGCGATAGGTATGCCATTGCAATGGCAGACTCAGTGCGCGACTGTCTGGCAGTGAACAACGTGGAGGAGTTCACGTTCCTCGAGCTTTGGCACACACCAATAGCGTAAGTTCGCTGCTGGCATGTAACTCGTGGTAATGGCTCGAACAGCACGCTGACTCCGCCACCAGACAACGCGAGACCAGGGTGCAGCAAGTCGTCGAGGCTCACTTGATGCTCGCGCTCTGCTTCCTGGTCTCCGAGCTGTGCACATGGGCTGAATTGGACATCGAGTTAGGAAGGAAGCAAGCCGCCCATCTTGCAGAGCGGATCCTGCAGTCTCCGCATGTGCAAACACACGATAGTACTTTAGACCATTCTGCAACCCCGACTCAATGGACAGTAGAGAATCTCGCACGCATGTCCTTCGAAGGATACAAGAGCGATGTATACAGGGGTGTCGGTACCTGGCCATCCATCGGGCCACCGCCTAGGGGGTAAGTCAGAGCTCCGTATCCATATAAGTATGTTATCCGTTCTGATGAGCTGTAGAATCGGCCTGGCTGGTGCTCGAGCTACCTTTTTGAAGGCCTGCATCGTCAAAGAGCTGAGCAATCATCTGGGCCTCCCTCAACTCGGCGTCCATTGTGAGGAGATCAAAGACGAAATCGCACGTGGAGTCGGCGGTTGTTTCAACACCGCGGATGCATACCATGAGGCCGGCAACTTGCTACATGGTTGCAGCACTACGTTCCTACTAGATATCTTCGACCCCGAGATGGTTGGTACACGTACGATTTCCTGGCAAGAGGTATATCGGCTAGGGAAGAAATGGGGCTACTTCTCGATTGCAGGGGGCCGCCTGACACCCACTCGGGCCGTCGAACTGGTCTGGCACCTTCCGGTATCGCGGGTCTCCATTGATTCTGGAGGTTCTGAGTAAGTTTGATTTGGGATATAGTGTGCGAGTGATCCTGTATGTTCCTAGGTAGGTAATGTTCGACATCATGTAGTTCTGTACATCATTTTCTTTCGGGCAAGCGTCCATCTTTGCGGCCAAAAGAGGACTAACCAGTACATTGTGCTCCTTCAAGCGTCCGAGCCATGTGAGATCGCATGGTACGCTCATTGTGTGCCATGTGCCGTCAACACTACCACTTCTCGCGACATCGAGGACGATGTCTGTATTTTTGTCATGAAGCGGGCGTTGGAGAGACAAAGAATCAACCTGCCAGGCATGTGCGACCGTGGGTGTGATGGTCACTCCTCCCTCTGTGGCAAAGGGCGGCAACCTCGAATGGTCATGCTGCGTACCTGAGTTTGCTGCACACCATCCACCTCATACAAAACATCAACCACTGCAGCAAAAGCCTCATAGTTCTTCTGCAACAGTTTTACCTCGCAGATTCTTGGGACAGTCTTTTCACCAAGCAATGGACACAAATGCCACATCCCTGAATGAGGACATGCAGACTCTGCTCAACGACTGCACCCAGTGGCATTACAGATTCCTGAGTAGACGGATAAACTGGCTAGGAGGCGCCTGTCGTAACGAGTTCTTGCGCCTTCATGCTCGCGCCAACGTCCTTGCAGTACGGATATCGAAAGACCAAGGATACCATGAAGCATGCGATGCGATGGACCCAGTCAGAGAAGCCCTTACACCAAAGCAATCCCTATCCCAATATGTGCTGGAGCCGTGGCGCAAAGTACCTGAGTGGGTACTATTTGTTTGAGTGCGACTCCTTCGGCGTAGAGCTGACGAGTGCATTAGGACTGACGATGAACTGGTGGCGAAGATGAACGAATATCGGCACATTGTGACCATGGGTCTACTCGTCCAGCAGCTGGTAGCCCCTGGGGGCCGTCTCAACTTGCCGGTCGTCGGCAACGAAGTGGCACAGATGCTGGAGATCTATGATTGGTGCCCGGTGGTGCGGGCTCATACGGACAGGGCGAGCGAAAGGAAACATATGCGGAGTGTCTGCCAACGCGATGTTCGGTATCTCATGGCCTATCTCAACAGATGGTCGAGCAGTAACCCGTAAGCATTCTGCAGATGCTGAGACGCTGGGTTGTTGATGCACTGACGTTGCACAACCCGTGTTGCAGGCCCGCACATCAGGACGTCAAGTTTGACTACGCTAAGGCGCGCCTCGTCGAGGACCTCTGCGTTCGGCTAGCACTACAAGCAAGCGCCATCGCCGCCAAGAACGCTAGCAGCGGCTTGTACAGGTATCGACTCTGGAGTCAATTCAGGACAGCTCGTCTGTGGGCGACCATGACTGTCGAAGAGTTGACGAGGGTGTTGTGTGGCGAGGACCGCGAACTCATTGTTATCCCGTGAAGTTGGACCCAAGTGCAGGTAGCAGACTGTCTGCAAGTAGTCGTTTAGACAGCGAAATATCAGTCGTGTAACAATCCATCGTGACTCGTGAGCGCTGCTGACATCTGCGGTCCGTAGAAGGATGTATCGTGTGTTTGTCGTGGTCATGTAGCATATGCTGGAAACACAACACTTCTCCCCGGGCGCTGATTTCGACCGTGCAGTCGGACGATCTTGCGAGCCAACGAGCAGCAAACTCGAGGGAAGATGAGTCCATACGTTTGCTGTATACAGTCCTCATCGCACAAGATGTCGAGCGCTACGGGCCAGGCTATAAAGCTTCGTACAGTTGTCGATAACCTTGCCTTCCACAAGTACAACAATCCCTTTGAGCAACGGACATGGATCCCACATCAGTAGAAGAATACTCGCAGACCCTGCTCACCGACTGCCAAGAATGGCGAGCCAGATACCAAGGCCGATCGTGGATATGGAGGCGGAACGCGGTTCATGACCAGCATAAGCGCCTCGTTGACCGAGCCGATGCTCTGGCAGTGAAGATCTCCCAACAGCAAGGATACGAACACGTGTATGCCGTCATCGATCCGATAAGATTAATCCTCACAACAGATCCGTTTCCAGCTCGGCTGGGACCATGGCAGAAACCGCCTGAGTGAGTACTGGTCGGTGAGGTGCAGGCAGTCGGTTCGGAGAGCTGACGCATGGCAGTAACAACGACGAGCTGGCCGACACGCTGTCTGATTATCGACGCTTTTTAACCATGGCCAATGTAGTCCTGCGCATAACGAGTACCGAAGGCAAACTCGATCTTTGGGAAGTTCGCGAAGAGGTTGGTCCGGTTATTCGACGGTACGAATGGTGTCCAGCAGTACAAATTCATGCTCAGAAGGTGAGGGCCAGGAATTGGTGGCCGGTTGACGGGCACAGTGTACCGGCTCTGGCAACAGGCTCTGCTAACGAGGTCATGGCCGAGATCGATGATCAATATCCGCAGGCTCGCGGCGTGGCGGAATCTCAGTAGGTGGATTCGCGAAGTGTTCCAAGTGTTGACAAGTGCTGATAGTCCTGCAGGCGCGAAAAGCAGCAGTTGTTCTACGACTATGCGAGAGCTTGCATGGTTGAAGATCTTTGCGTCGCCTTGGGCTTGCAGGCGAGCGCGAAGGTCGCCAAAGCCTTGCTGAGCCGTCTATATGGCATCCAACACATAGCTTCGTTTGCGTCATTTAGCAGAGCGCGGTCGGTAGCGGATTCTTGGTTTTGGAAGCTAGAAGACGCCACATCCAGCCCCGATTGCACGGAGGTCGTTGTGTAGTAAGACGAGCCGTGCCTCGTTGATCAACGTTCTGGCGACGAGTTTGCGAGGAGCTCGATGGTGTGTCGTCGTTCACGGCGTGACTTGTTACCGGTAGGTATACTGTGGGCTGGTCGTCCGTAGCTGTGCACTTAGACAGACATACGTCCTCTCTGAACTCGGATACAGACTCTTTGTAAAGAACTCCATCATGCAACATCCTTTTCACACTTCCAATTCTTCTCAACCCATCCACTGATCACATCCGTCATCGTCATACCATCCAACGCCTGCCTCGTATTTTCAAGCCCGTAGCTGACTCCCAGTTGCTTGAGCGCCGCCAGCGTGAAGCCCTGAATGTACTCGTTGAACACCAAATCGACATTCTTGGGTAAGTCCTTGGCCTTGTCGTCAGACGAGAACCCGATCTCGGCGCCGATGATATTGGGCACTTTGTAGAGCGGTATCGGCTCGTGGATAGTATCGTCTCCGTCGTCGCCGAAGTCGTCGGTAGTGGTGTAGCCGGGTGTGATTCTGGACTTGTCCTTGTTGCTGCTTCTCAGAGGACGCTGTTCGCCAGCGCCGCGAGTGAAGCTAGACAAGTCGTCTTCCGCGTGGTCCGCAGTGAGATCGCTCTCCCGTACTGGACCAGGCGGTCTCAGACCCAGCCAGTCCTCATATGTCGCCTCCGTATCACCTGCCTCGTCTCCCAGCAAGATCGGCCCACCACTGTTCAGAGCCTTCATCACCCGGCTCGCGGCATCGTAGGGCACGTTCTTGATCATCCTGAATGTGCTTGTGAACGGACAGACGATGTAAGTCGTATCCTTCGTGAATGGACCCTTGAAGACATCGAACCTCACTGCTCCGGTATTCGTGAGGACGATGGCAGGGTTGTGCGACGAGTTCTTGTCGGTGAAAGTGTCTGGAATGACATGCTCCTCCAGAAGAGACAGGACGGAATGGTTCGACGGATATGGTGAGCGGTAGAGCCAGTAGTCCTGTGGTGCACATCCGAAGGGTCTGTCGAGGGCCAAGGTCTTCCGGGCAGTAGCGATAGAGGCGGATACGTTCTTGCCCAGCTCGGTGTCAAAGTTCGACGAGCTGGTGTTTGAATGACAGTGCAGCGAATACAGGTTGTTGTCGATATAGAGACGTTCGAACTTCGGACTCGCGACAGTCGTCGAAACGTCTTTCGACTTCGTGCTTAGACCGGAAATAGACATGAAGCCGTAGGTTTCGAGGTACCTTCCACTTTCAATACCATACGCCTTCTTCTCAGTACCTCTTCCAAACCGCTTGAAGTCCCGGATATGCGTATGTCCGCCGAAGAAGGCGATAGGCGTATCCCAGTTCTCGAGACGGATAGCGTCGTAGATCTTGTCGTACTCGGCCTCACTCGTGTTGCGCAGAGCTACATGGCCAGCAATCAGGAACAAATCGACGTCCCGATTCCGGATGGCATCTTGAAACCACGGTTCCTTGATCGTGTCCTGCACTTTCTGAACCTGGGTATTGTTGGCGTTGCCGCGGAAGTTGTAGATAAAGCCCATAGCCAGAACACGAATGCCTTGATTTCTAGTTGTAAACTTGCGGTATCTTGGGCCGAACGGAATGGAGTCGCCATTCTTGGACGTGATGTTGAGGTTTGACGCTATATAGCTGTCTTTGTATGCGGGTACGAGTTTCGCATATTCGTGGGAACTAGTCGTGTTCTTGTAAAGCTCATGGTTCCCCACCGTTATCACATCCATCGACTGTTGGGTAAAGATGTCTGAGGTATAGTTGCCCTTCGGGTCGCTGGCGTCGTACAGTCCATTGCCTTCAACTCGATCTCCAGTATCGATAAGAAGCAGGTCCGATCCGTCTTTGTCGGCTCGTCTCCGGAGATGGGAAGCAAAGGAGATGTAGTCGCCCCAGTCAGCTGAGTATTGTGGTTCCTGTAGATGACCTCCGTGCCAGCCGTGAGTGTCGGTCGTGTGTAGGAAGTTGAGCTGTCCCCATGGTAGCTCTCGGAGTGGTGCTTCGACTGCTGATGGAGCAGAGGGCTGTTTCGCGGTCACGAGGTAGGTATAGATGAGCAGGAGATGAATACGTGAGAACTGCATTGTGGTATCAGACTACAGTAGGAGTAGAATTGTGGTACAAAGTCGAATAGTCCGGTCGTGTACCAAAGGCGTATGCACGGTTCCTGGCGCCTGTGGCTGACAAGTGACGTTGGTTTGCTTGCCGGGAACCGAGCTAGCCCTAGCATAAGCTTCAGGCTACGTGCCAAAAGAAGTGGCAGTCGATGGTCTTGGCGTGACCACAATAACCTCATTATACGAGCACGTATAGACATGAAAATAGCACCATTAGAATCGCCTTAAGCGTCTGAACATGGTCGTGTGGTTTTTGGAATGCTATACATTCGCATAGCTAGTGTTACCGCCGCCGGAGAAAATTCGGGCACTGCCACTTCTCTTGGTACGTAGCCTGGCTTCTGCTGCCACATTGAAGCTGCCAAAACTCACGCGAGCTCCATTGTGAGTACTTCAACATCGACAACATTATATACCCATGACAACACGCGCACAATAACGACAACAATGTCCTCCCCACCACCGCGCCGCAGCACATCGCGCGGCCGCTCACGCACACCTACACAACTACCACCAGCAGACCAGGAACAAGACACAACAGTGCGCTCCATCTCGCGATCAAAATCTCCCGCGCGCAATGGCCACGCAGAACGTACCTCACGCACACCCCCTCGCTCTCGATCACGCTCACCTTCTCGCTCCCGCTCACCAGCCCTACCTCCTTCCGCCAAGATCGTGATCGAAAAACTCACTCGAAACATCCAACCACCACACCTACGCGAGATCTTTAGTACCTACGGCGACATCACTTCCATCGAGATGCCGATGAACACACAGTTCATGACCAATCGTGGCATCGCGTATATTCTCTTCGAAACACCCGCGCACGCGGAAGCAGCAATCGCGCATATGCATGAAGCCCAGCTCGACGGCGCGTGTATCAGTGTAAGTATCGTGCTACCAAGGCGACGATGGAGTGTGAGTCCGAAGCCGAAGCGGGTGGTGGAGGATCGATTCGGGGAGCCAAGGAGGTTTCGAGAGGGTGGTGGGACGAGAGGTGGTGACCGGGCGTTTGGGAGGAGAGGGTCGCCGAGTTATAGGAGTGGAGGAAGGAGGACACCGCCACCGCCATCTGCAGGAGGTTATAGAGGTGGTGGGAGAGGCGGAGGGTATCGCGATCGTTACGATGACCGATTCGATGATAGGCGCTCGTATCGGCCGAGGAGCTATTCACCGAGCAGGAGCCCGCCGAGACGGAGGAGGAGTAAGAGCTACACGAGTCGCAGCCGGTCTCCACCACCTAGGCGCAGAGAGGCGAGTCCGCCGAGAGGTGGAGGCGGTGGCGGCGGCGGTGGTAGGAGGAGACGCAGTCCAAGCTACTCAAGTTACAGCAGTCGCGATCGTAGTGCGAGCAGGGATAGAGGGAGAGGAAGGCGCTGAAAGTTGAGGTACGTTTGTCATTCACCCTATACTGCACTTCAATGGCATGGCGAGGCGGCGGCGCGGAAGCAAACGTGGCCTGGAGAATTATCACACTGGGATGATGGACTGCGATACTGGCATTTGTATCAGACATCTTCAAAAGCCATGGACTGGAAGCACCTTGAGATGCTGCCCAATGCGCGTCCTCTGATGAGTACGCTGCAGTCTTGGACAGCGAGGATACCACAACATGCTATGCAGGCAACAAGATAGGAGCGCAAGTGGGCTTGAAGCAGAGCTCTCATTCAGCGCCGCAAATGCTATGTACCATGTACCGACCAATACACTTAGCCGTTCATCAGGCATGTGCTATGCAAATCTGTTACTTCCGTTGCGAGTTCCGTGAACATCGGCCGTTCTCGAAGAAGCCTGTCACAGAAACTCTTCTATATGCACATTCGTGAACTCGTCTCGCTTTTCATCCATCACACCCTCTTTCACCACTCTTCGCCTAGTACCCGACCTTAATCAGGTAGTCGCCCAACTGCTCCACCGTATTGGCCGCTGCCCCGGGAACCACTGACTCCGGATAATGTGTCACCAGAATCGCTTGTGTCGTCTTCACGATCACTACACCCTCGCGGCCCTGCATGTCTCGTCAGCACACTTCCTCTTACAAAACCCTTATCCCATCTATCCCCCCCCCCATCGTGGCGGTAGATATTGACGTACCTTCTTCCCGTAAATACTCCGATCATCCGCCTTCAACACCACATACCGCTCTCCCGCAATATACAACCCGCTGCTCTGCACCTGCTTCACGCCCTCCTTCCCTGGGTCCTTGTAGGCGGCGACGACTTCTTGCATCTCCTGCGGGGTGACGGCGAAGCCGGTGGAGGTGGCCCAGTTGCTGTTGCCTTCGGAGTTGAAGATGGCGGCGCGGTCGAGGTTGCCGGTGCCGACGAGACTGCGGAGGTGTTAGACAAGTGGGAATGTTGGGGCAGGTAGCATTTTGTAGGGGATGGTTTGAGAGCGCACCTTGTGTCTACGTAAGCTGTTGTTTGGGCAGGTTGTTAGTATGTGCTCTCGAACGGGACGTGATGGGGATTGAGCGAACCTTGCCAGGACATGGTTGCGGTTGTGCGGTGGGTTGGAGGATGGGTGTTGTTGTAGGGTCTGTTCGATTAAATGAAGCAGGAGGTATTGCGAAGGGACAAGAAGTTTAGTAGGATGTGTCGTGGTCAAGGCGACAGAGTTTCGTTTGATTCGGATATGAGTGGGATGGCGAGGTTTTGGTTGCAGGGTCCGGAAGAGCACGAGCTGAATGTGGGGCTCGGGATTAAAGCTGCGGTTCTTACATTCACTTCACCTCCTGACACTCATCAAATATCTTCTGCGAACCCTCGTCTGAACCTGTTACGCGGTGTACGCGTGGTGTCCCATCAAGTTGACAGTGACTTGAGCACATGGGGTTCATTGTCGATCCGCAGGCCACCAGTTCTGCTTTGGCAGGCTACGCTTGGATTGTGGAACGCTTTCACATGATCTCGGCATTAACACATCTCTGGAAGGCTTCAAAAGACCTACATATCGATCAGCAGCGACAAGGGATAGTTTCCTCAGCTCATTGACCATCGCATGCTGCATCGGACGAGCTCTCAAAGGTCTCGCCGTTCAGCCGATCTCATGGGTGGAGGCCTACGTCCCGGGCATTCTTGAACGCTCGACTGATTTGTTGAATACCTACATCTGCAGGCATAAACTAACTATACAGTTGGCAGCTAGAACAAGGTCCCCAACTCTGCTAGCCCTTACGCAGAGCTTCAGCCCCTATGCTAACAAGTAACCCTCAAGACTTCCCGAACGTGAAATCGCTGTCCGGAAACTCCAATGACAACCCCCAGTACGCCTCTGTGGCATATCGTCTGGCATGTCCATCGACCGGGATAGACTGCTTGGCCCGAATACTCTTCTGCTTCTCCGGGATCTCATCTGCTGCCTTCACCAGCCCAATCTCTTCGCACAGCTTGTCCACGAGGATTGATTGTGTCATCATCAATCGAGCTATGATGAGCAGAGTCTCTGTACTGGGGCGTGGTTGAGAATCTCTCCTGGCCGAATCATTCTTCCATGCTGGCGGACCGCATACCAGTCGTTTGATCTTAAAGTCGAAGGCTTGAGCGTCTGAATTTGCTAGATCCTGGATCTTGAAAAGTCGCAGTGGGTGGCGGGCCACACGGCGATCATGTGCTTCAATCGCCGGGTTCCTACGAAGTTGAGCCAGAAACACGTTCGCAGCGAGTCCTATTGACAGACTTAGATGGTCTTGATCGCTGAGGAGCTGGATTATGGTAGCCTGTGTGTATTCGCGGCGCTTGTACTTGAGTACCACAAGCTCGTCCACGGTCGGCATATCAGTCCATGACCTGAGTCTGAAGTCTTTTTTGTCGAACGAGGCCCTTCTATCGTGAGTCAAATCCTCCAGGAGAAAATCGTTGGCACGATACAGGAGCCGGTGGCCAGCAATGACACCACGCTCTCGCTCGAGAGTCTCCTTCAAGTCTCGCACATCGCTCTGGAGTTTGAGTTTCTCGGCTTCTAGGTTCTTTTCGTTTCCACCACCGATTAAGTGGTGTTGCGGTTGGTCCTTATCTTCCGCCACTTGTCGCCACTCTTCGCGCCAATCTGAGCACCTCTTTATGAGCTTCTCGACCCTCGCTTCGAGGTCGGACGGGTCATCTTCCTCTGCAGCTTTACCTTTCTTCGAGCCTAATAAGGACGGCCTGGGTGCCGGCTGCTGGGAGCTCATCCGCTGTTTTCCCTTGCCCTTCTTGTCGCCCTTTGGAACTCGGATCTGACGAGACCCGATCTCGATCCTCTTCATGGTCAAATCCAGGTCATCTAAAGGGTCCAAGAGCGTCTCATCGACAAACTTGTCACCGTGCCACTGCCTGACCACGAGTAGCTGCTCCTCCAGATCCTCCTGCAGCTTCAGGTACCGCTTCTCCAGGTCACCTCGCGCTTTAATCAGCTGATCCACTTGCTCCTGAGCCGGCGGCCCGCTCTCTGGCCCCAGCTTCTGGCACTCTTCTATTAGCTGCTCCATGCTACATTCGATACCGTCGCCCCTTTCAGCGAGCGCCCAGTTGCGGCCGTCGACCTGTGCAAAAGCTCTGCGATTCCGTGGCAGAGCTGCGATGGCCTTCTGTAGCTCGTACATATTCGCGAGCTCGTCGTCGTCGGCAAGCTTGCCATTGGCATCATCGAGTTCTTCCATGGTCTCGATGAGTTCACGGGCATCATGCTCGTCATTTTCCGGGCTTTCCAGAAATTCCAGGATACTTGTTCTCCGGGATTCGAGTTCCACACGAGTGGACTCTATATTATGTACGACTTGCCGAGACTTCCTTGGTGATGCGAAACGTCCTCTAGCGTTCTTGTTGTGCACTCGCCAATCGGCCGCAAGACTTTGAGCCTCCGTCAGCATAGGTGTCGCAGGTCGTTCTACAGCCACAGCCGACTTGGTTGTGCTACTCTTAGAGACAGCCTTGGTTGTGCTACTCTTAGAGACAGCCTTGGTTGTGCTACTCTCAGGAACATCTGCTGAGCTCAGGGACAGTCCTGCAAACTTTACTTGTTTCTGCCGGCCACCAGCCGCCCCGGGCTGTTTCTGGGGTTGCTTTTGAGAACTCATACTTGGGAGACTCTTATCGGCTAGGATTGGTAAGGAGTTGTTATGCGCATCAAGATACCAGCGAATCACACATTCATATACTGCCACGGATACTGGCAGAGATGGTTTGCTCACTCGAATTACTGGCAAACGAGTCGACTGTGTCACGATGGTCAAGGCTGTGCCGGTTACAGCACACGGTTTCGGGCCTGTGAAAGCACTGTATCACCGAAGGAACCTTGAGCTCGCGAGCATACCACTGTGGGATTGGTGGCAGATGCAAATTTTGATGTGTCTCGCGGTGTGTCTGGCCGTCGACAACGCGCTCTGGTCTGCGATGTTGGCACTGGATGAACTCAAGCATCTCGGACAAGCTAGTGGCATTACAACATAATAACAGTACTGTCAGAGGATCCGGATGTCGAAAGAGCGTCCTTTCGGCCAATTGATCGAGGAATTATGAAACCACCTGTGTACATACCGTGACTACCTGAGTACCATAACAGCCTAATCTCGAAGATTACCTACAGCAACCTCGAATTGCATGTCCGACCAGGAGGTCCAATATAGAGCCACGAAACAGCAAAACAAAAGAAAGACCATCGCTTACCAGCACACTCGCTTACCGCACAGACAACTTCCGTGCATACTTGGTTCATGGCAGATCAGGCCAAATGCTCCTGTCTTCATGATGGCTGTGGTGGATATGCTCCAACTCCATCTGCGCCGCCTGCCGGACCTCTGCCGCCGTCACGAAATTCTGCCTGTCCATGAAGTCGACGATCTTGGCGGTAGCCGCCGCCGCGCACCCATGCAGGCCGAGGGTTTGACCTGCTACCTCTACGACGGCAGTCTTGATCATCAGCAGCATTGAGGCGTTTTGGTACTGGCCTTTCTTGGCTAGCCTCTCTTGGCCGTTCTCTGCATCTAGTCTGTTACGACTGTGTGATATTAGCATAATCGGAGGCGGTGGGCACACTGTTGACTTACACCTGTGATCGGAACGCCGTCATCAACTTTGTCTCATCCTCCGCGGACAAGTGCTTTGGGATGCCCTCGACGTGTTCCCACCGCCAGTCTAAGCCACCTGCGAAATTCGCCGCGTCACGATCTGCGAGCTCCTTGATGCGGTATTCTTGTATGTCCTCCCCACAGCGTTCGCGATGCTCCCTCACGAGCGTACAATATCGGAGCTCATCTCCTCGGTCGTAAATTTCCTGGTGCTCAGGTAGCATGTTCAGTTCATTGACGTTGACATACATTTCTAGGACGTTTACCACACCCAGTTCACCTCTGATGACCTTGAGCTTCTGGACTTGTTCCTTGATCGTCCCAGAGGGCGCTTTCCACATCGTAACCATATTCCTGGCCATTGGACTGAGAGGGCCATCCGTCAGGAGATGCGGCGCGACCTGATCGACAAATGCCGTGGCCAGTCTATGAGACTGTCTCCGGGACACATAGACCGCATGCTTGTTGACCTCCCGGATTAAATCCTCGCGCTCCTTCATCATGTCTGGGAGCTTGAATTGGCTGATCTTCGGAAGAGGCAGCTTGGATGATGGACTGATCTTTGGGCAAGGTCGCTTGGATGGGCTCTCCTTTGGAGGCTTATAGGCCCTGAAAATTTTACGCCACTGCACGCACCTTCCAATCAGCTCATTGGTTATCTTGTCGTCAGATTCTTTTTGAGCCTCTCCCGCGATAGAAGGGGCGAGGCTTTGACGGCGGGATTTCGGTGGTACAAAAGACTCAAAAGGGTAAGCCAAACTTATGCTGAGACGGCGAAACCGTTCAGCGATGCCTGGTTTCGGAGACCCGGGCATTTTTGTGCAGTGATTGAAAGCTTTCAAAAGAATAGAATGAAAAGATACTGTAGCTTTGTCTGCACGGCGGAGAAAGTCTTGAGGAGTAGTCAAGTATTGTGGTTTCTTGTAGCCCTCTGCCTGCGAACGGCAACGTATATACCTTTTGCCAGAGCTTTTGTTTGCTCCATTGCTGTTGATAGCCTCGTTGGTTGCGCGTGACGAGTCTTCCGAGTCTGTTTGCCAGCCGTGACTTACGACTTGCTCATGTACGATTTATGTCCCGTGTCTTGATAGCCCCACGTTGATATTGCACTCCAAATGTTTCCAGCATGAAGTCATAGCCTCTCGTTGATGTGTTGCACTCCAAATGCACATGGCTTCGGCCGCGTGCGTAGAAGAGCACAATCTTTGCGCGGGAGTCCTTGACGGCTCTTCTGTATACGAGCGATCATGCAGAGACAAGCTCTCCGCAATTTTCTTCCATGACCCTAGATCTTCTTCTTCAACAGCCCCTTGAAGAAATCAAAGCTATTACTATCACTCTGCAACTCCCACCTCCCACCCCTCGCCCGCCCATCCCAACCCACCTCTTCCGCAACAAGCAACCCCCAATCCCTCGTAATCCCCTTGATCCTAGCTTTGGCACCTCCCTCGGCCTCCAGCGTAACGATCTGATCCGTATGCAACCAAGAATCATAATAAAAACTCTCCAACTTCGCGTCAAACCCCGTCCGGCAGAATTTGGTGTAGAGCTCCTCAAACTGCGTAAGCACGGACGCCAGTAACTTCTCCAGCGTGAAAGCTGGCAACCCAGCATTCGCCGCCAGCTGTGATAGCGAGACTGAGGGAGCGGTGTTGTTAGTGTTGAGGCCGACGCCGACTACGAGCGTGTAGTCCCCACCTGCGTAGCTGGAGTTGACCAAGATCCCACCGATCTTCACGTATGCTTTCTCCTTCGGGTCTTTCGCAGGGTCGAGGGCATAAATGTCGTTCGGCCATTTGAGCTTGACAGGCAGTCTTGCGTAACCCCTATCATAATCGCGTATACCAGCGACAATAGCTAGGGCGGCAAGGTACTGCACAAACACGACGGGTGCGGAGGTGTTGAGTGCGATACTGTGTCTGAGTACGACGCTGAACATGAGACTACCAGGAGGCGAGACCCAGACATTAGTGCCGCGGCCGCGGCCAGCGACTTGAGTTGTTGCTGTTGCTGTGAGGCCGGTTGGGAGGTGCGTGAGGAGTTTCGGGTTCTTTTCGAGGAGGGTGTTGGTGCTGGTGACGACTTCACCGTAGAGGAGGGTGCGGGCCCAAGAGGCGTCGGATTCGCGGCAGTTGGCGGCGGAGTAGGATTGGAGGTTGGAGAAGAAGGCGTGGTGGTTGAAGTAGGGTGTTTCTTTTGGTTCGGGGAGGGCGGTTTCGTGCGCGACAAGTTGTTTGGTTATGGAGTTATAGTCGAGAATTCTGTCGGTGGATGGGGTGTCAGTTCGAGGTGCTTGGTTTTCCTTACCAGCGTTTGCTGGAGCTGCAGACGATGAGGGTGTAATGGCAGAAGGCAAGATGTCTTTCACAGCTTGAGGAATAACATCGGCGACAGCTTTCGCCACCGAGCTCATATTCCACCGACCGACCTCTTCAAGACGGAACGTGTCATTCTCGCCCTTGATGAGCTCTTCTCCATCCTCTGTGGACACAATGCCGGCTTCCTGCCATGAGTGTACGAGCTCGGAAATTTTGCTTGGCTGGGGTGAGGAGAGGTGCAAACGAGAGAGTGACGGTACCGGAGTAGCCTCTTCGCTGACTTCCAACCCCAGCTTCCGCAGACATCCTCTTACAAACGCGGCACGTGGTTCGTCGTCTGCTTTGAGGTCTTCGATGATTGTTCGGTTTTCAGGATGGCGGTAGTTCTCCTGGTGGAGGTTGACTGGTGGGAATCTGGATAGCATATTAGCACATAGCATGCGTGTTGAGGACGAGAGATTCAAACGTACTCAGGATGCGGTCCAGTCAGCACCACCTTGCCTTCACCAACCTTACACAGTACCACTGCGGCGCCACCCTCTCCCGCGTCCACCACCAACTCGTCCTCGTACGTCGCCAGCACCTCAATGCCCTTGTCTTCGAACTTCCCAGCATCAACGAACACGCCGCCACCATTATAGTAGCTCCTGAACACCGGACCTGTGCCATCCTTTTCCTTAACCCTCACAGCCCGTGCTCCATCCTCGCTATTATAAACAAACCCACCAAACGCCAACCCCCGACAAGTTCCCGGAAAGAATCCCAGCTCCCTCTCCCCAACAACTTCCATCCCTCGCTTCCCAACCTCGAACTCACACTTCGAGCAGCCATAATACCCTCCAGCACATAGGCCTAGAAAGCTGCCGCCGAGTTGCACGTACTGCTTGATTCTCCGATTGCCCGTGCCATTCAGAGAGCGACAGTAAGCCATGTCTGCTCCACCGGGAAGAACAAGCAGAGCGCAGGTCGGCGGCCAAGGTTCCTTGAGCAGCTGCTCGGCGGTGATGGTGATGATGGCATAGTTAGCTCCGAGCAGACGACGAAGAGTGTATGTGATATGTCGAATAGAGGTGGGAGTGGCGCCTGGACCGGAGTAGATTAGGACGTTGAGTCGTTTGGTTGACATGGTTGATGCCGGTCACGTGCCAAGCCGTGTACTGTCAGGTGGCGCGAGGTTTGTTTCTTGATCAACCTGACTTGATACTACGAAGGTCGGAAATTGTCGAAATGTCGAACGCAGAGGAGAAGAAGGTGGCTGTACAGGAAGAGGAAGACGATGATGAGCCTGATGAATGGTTTGTCCTTGCTTAGAGTGGCCGTCCGGAGTACAGCTGATGTTCGGCAGGGACAAGCGGATATTCAGCACCGGCTGCGCGGGTACAGACCACCAGGAAAGCGGTCGAGAGATCTGGAGATGCTGACGAGCGCCGCAGACGAGAACACAACGCTGAACGACTGTTTCCGAGAGAAGAAGGATTGGAGAGCTTGCAAGGACGAGGTGCGTTGAAGAGGCCGAGGCTTGTCGTCGAACCTACCTGTGCCTTAGCGGAGTCTATCTTGCAACTATGAGAGACGGTGCTGACTCTGGTATGTAGATGGAAGCGTTCAAGCAATGCTGGAAGAGGCAGGGGAATGATGATAGGACGGACGCAAAGGATGCTTGAGTCGGGTTGTGATGTCTGGACCGCTTCGATACGAAAAATTGCGTTCGTCAGATGTATTATAGGATACCAATGCCACTCAAACTGTACAGCTATACAACCAATATGAAGTCGTCTATGTCACGGGCCCAAAGTGTACATTCAGTGGCATGATACCTCGCTAAGTGAATGTTCATGTCTCCGCCTGCTCTTTCGAGACTCGAGCTTGAGCTTGTGGCTGTGCCACGCCACACAACCGCACGACTTCTCGCGCTAAATCTGCTTTCTGGTCTTCGTCCCACCACTTCTCCTGTACCAGCGCTTTTCGCATCCACTATCACCACCAGCCCACAAACCTCTGGGACCGCTCGCGTCAAGATGCCCGGCGCTGGCAAGCAGCCGGAAGAGATCCAGCGACAGATCAGGGAGTTGCTGGAGGCGGGCTTCGATCCCACGACGATTCACCGGCGGTTGAAGGTGGGCAGGAGTTCGATCTATCGCATGAAGAGGTGTTTGCAGCGGCATGGAACAGTGGGTGAAATGCGTCCCTTGAAAGGGGAGATGTGTGCTAATGTTGATCGCGTAGACATATAGTACGTCGTCGCCACCCACCACGACTTTGCGTTCCGCTCCGAGATGCTAACTTCGACACAGTGCCAAAAGAGCTCAACAAGAAAAACGGACGACCAAAAGTCCTAACAGCAGAACAAGAACTCGTTCGTCCTCCCCCAATCCCCAACCTTCCACACTCCCCACCCTACTAACCACCTATTCCTGCACAGGAAGTCCGCGACTGGCTCCGCAAACCCGAGAACCGCAACCGCTACCTCGACGACCTGGTATGGCTCATCCACGACCGCTTCAACATCGTCTGCAGCACCACCACCATGTCGAAGATGAAGCGTAAATGGCTCCGTGTGATTGAGTATGAGGAGACTGGCCGGCCTATCGACGAGGTCACGCGGACGTCGCTACTGGAGACGCATCCGGATTTGCCTATTTTGCTGGATGAAGCGGCGATGGGGGGCGGCATCGATGTGGAGGATGAGCAGCAGCAGATGCCTGGTGCGGCGCCGGCGGTGGCGATGATGATGCAGGCTGGGCTGTCGGCGACGGGAATGGGGGGAATGGCGGGAGGTGTGGCGATGCTGCCGATGGAGTCGCAGATTGAGCCGCAGCTGGCGCAGGGGTTCCAGCAGGACATCACTCCCGACGGACTGCGGCATTCATGAGCAGAGCCAATTGCGTTATGGTGTCGTGAATGCATTGCAAGCTGGAGATGCTTTTCAGCACCAAGGGCAGTGTCGGTAGAGCTTTGTGGATTCTGACGAACTGTAACGAGACATGAGTTATGACGCTGGCGTCTGCGTGATGAAACATTTGGCGTCTGCGCAAGAAGTGTCCAGTTGAAAGCATCAACTCGTACTGACTCATCCCGCCATAATTTTCGTTACTTTCACCACGCTCGGCTGGTCTCGCATACTTTACCTTCAACAGCACGAGCATCACGCCTGTGCAGATTCTAAGTATAACAGTTGCAGTGTGAGTTCTGGGTTCTTTTCTTGCAACTCCATTTGGTAACGGCCTCGGTGTGGTTGAGCTTCTTGATTGTATGGACATCTTTGATCTTTTACACTTCTCCATCGTACAAGTTTGCCTATCGAATATTGACCTCGCTCCTTGCTCGGCTTGCACTGTCGACGGAGTTGTAACTGCCGGACCGCAGTATACCCCAGCGTACAGCGCAGACGGAGCGGAGAGCATAACAATATCCCATCAAACTCCCCCTTTTCTCCCCATGCCATTGCAAATGCTCAAATGCTTGAACGCCGCGCTATGCTGTACACCAAAAGATCCGA
>JAABUW010002638.1_pt1 | contig 26879 bp, 1 predicted proteins | sample 5560081 | NCBI WGS metagenome assembly JAABUW01 (sample SAMN10711882, study PRJNA513363) | rock metagenome | isolation source: Antarctica rocks | place: Antarctica: Victoria Land, Knobhead sud | reverse complement strand
GTACTCATGACCGAACGGTCGCACAGGCATCAAATTCTGCTGGCCTCCCATCGTCGATTCCTGCGGCCAGCAAATTACCGCCACCAAAGCTGACGTCCCACTCTTCTACGCTTCTCGATCTTTTCAAGTCTGCCCAGCCTGTAACAGCTTTGAATGAAACTGCAGCTCTCGATCCTACTCCAATTCGAGGCTTGGTGCCTGATCTGCACGGACCCTCGCACATGGAGCAAGGCGACAGATCTGGCGTAGACAAAGTCAGTTTTGCTACGCTTTCACCAGTTGACGCAGGGCACCACACCCCGCCATTTCCAAAGAGCAGCAATACTCTATGCGAGAAGGCCAATGCGGTGGAGAGAACGGCATCAGCAACCCATGAAAGGGATCCTGAACCGAATGAACCGGCTACGGAGCCACCAAAGACCTTTTCAGTGAGGCAAAAAGAACCTCATGCAAAGGACCCACTAGTTCAAGCTGCTGTGACTGCTGTCTATTTACCGCCTTCTATAGCTGCAAATCGCGTCGATCAACCTATTCCACTAAGAACTACTCACCAGGCCACATTACTAGACTTATTCCAAAGACCATCGGCTCCACCAAACGAAGTCACCAAAGAACCAAAGCCGTCGCTCGAGCCCCCGGCAACTACTTTCGAGCTGTCTGCCTTACCGAGCCCGGGCCACTCAAGGGAACCTTCTCAAGTCACTGAACCAAAGCGCGTTCAGCCAGTCGGAGACTTAGGTCACACTCTTCCGACATCCCAACCCAAACGCACAAAAGCCGTCCTGGCGCCACGCAAGTCACCAGTCTCAGCTACAGTCAACGGTCCGCTCAACGTTCCCCATTTCGACATGTTGATCAAGAAACCAAGCGTGAAACAAAACTTCCTACCAGACAACGGTTCTCCCGAGGCCCGCTACAAAGCACCGGTGCGCATCCTCTCGCGTCCTGCGCAATTTCCCAACTCCTCTGTCCCAATTACAACAAACGGTTTCACCCAAGATGAGGAGATCACCCCCGCGCCTCCCAATACCATGGCATCTACGCCCGCTCCACCACCGTTAAGAGCTGCACCTGCACCACAGCACCAGCCCCAAATCCTACGTCGTCCCCCTCACCTCCAAGCCTCTCTCCACGACTCCATCATTTCGCCCATAGACCCTCTTCCTTCCCCGAATCTCAATGTCGGCCGCGGAAGGCAGACACAAGACCACAAACAAACCCTGCTTTCTCTCTTCAACAAGCCTTCGCCCGCCACAACACCCAACCCTATGGACCTCGAAGCGCTGATCAGCCCTCCACTCCTCGAGAGTGCAGGCAGCTCTATATTCGACGATAACAGAACGCCCACAGAAGCTCTGCCGTCAGCAGGGCCGGAGAGGTCAAGAGTAGGTAGTTTTCCGTCTGTGACGGGAGACGGGAGTGCGAAAGTGAGCAGTGGGCGGCAGACACCGAGGACGACGACGACGCCGAAGGATAGAAGCTTTCTGTTGGGGTATCTGGAGGGGGTCGCAAGGGCGGAGGGGAGATAGATACTCTGCTTGAGATCTTGGGGGGTTGTCTCTTGAGACTGGCTCTATGTAAGGGAGGGATGCGAATGTACATACATTCAAGACCAGCATCCCATACGATGATAAGCAGTGGAGTGCTCATTTCGTGGGCAGCTCTGCGACAACGGAATCACGGAATAACGCTTCACTTCGTGACCCATAAGAGAGGCCCACACCCTAGCTAAAGAGGCAATTCATCAAAGCATCTCACGAAATCGGAAGTCCATCCCGTGGGCAAGATTCACCCTTGCAAGTGCACCACGCCAGCGCATGCGACTCGACCAAGAGCCGAAGTCAAGCCAAATATACTTGTGGATCTACCTGCTGAGGATGAAGACGCGATGATGCAACTGAAATACGAAAAGGCGAATAAGAAGCAAGAAACGCAACAGACCGAGTTCAAGCAACGATTCTGCAGTCCATTCCCTGACTGAAAGGTAAGGGTCAGAGAACCAACGAGAAGCAATTGGAGTATCCCAAGCGTACAAAGTCGGCGCCGAAAGCCATTCCTGACCGCAAACAACGGTTCTGGTGCGTTTGCCCTTGGGTGCAAGGAATGGAGGACAGGTGAGAGGACTTTGGGATACTGGACCATGGTATCACATCGGAGCTGAAGCCCGATGGCCAGAAATGTTTCTTTTGCCCAGTCCCTGGGTGACAAGGCATGCAGGAATGAGGGGGAAGGGGTGCGATATCATGTGAATAAGGCTAGAGAGCTGGCGCTGGTATATGGTTCTATGTGTGTTGTATGTCGATTGATATATTGCTTTAGCTTGACGACTTAAACTAGCATCAAGGATATCGTCCTTGCCTTGCCTCTGTCCTTGAGTGCACCCTTCCTCGTATGGACAACGGTGTTGAATCCCCGCTTTGGTGATGCGACCACCATGGTATGGGATTGCGACGGAAGCGTTGTTGGCTCTATGGAGAATAGGCTCGTCTGCGTGCTCAGTACATGGTTCGCCCTGACGGATGGCGCAATCTCTGGAATGGACTACATGCTTTCGAAGTGCTTGGCCTTTCTTTTATTGTTCGCGGTCGCTACGGCTGATGGTGGCATCTCTTGTTGCATTTGCCCGAGGGGGGTATCGAGGAACTCAGATAATTACGTTGAGTCATTCTTGGTTCAATGCGTTGGTGTGAAGATGTCGTCGCGAGTATCTGCTCCCTCTGCTGTCCTCTTGTCCTTGGTGCCTATGTTGATGTTGCCGCACTACTGGCAGTTGAATTCGTAGAACTCTATACATTTGCTCGTATGCTGCTCGGACCTTCTTGATAAGTGAGGCCATTCCTCTGAATTTTATTGATAAAACCTCTCAAAGTGTTTTGCTGGTCGGAAACCTCTGAGGCCATCTCTTAGACCTTGATGATGGTAGTAGGGCCTTGAATTGAGATCTGATGTTGGGATGAGGAACGCAGAAAAGGGAGCGTGTAACCTTTGTGGTCGTGCGTAGCCAATTGAGCCATAGCATTGCCTCAGTAGTCAAACCCTATAAGAAAGATTATGTTTGAACTCGTCGCTTCGCGATCCTAATCTTCGATTAGAGTTGATAAATTCAAAATTTTAAAACAAACTCTAAAATCTTTTTTTAAAAGCAAACATTTAGTAAAATAGTTTAACGCTAAATGCAAAGTCTTGTTTAGTATTTATCTACTAATTTTAATAAATAAAGCGCGCGTTTAAATATAATCTTTTTATAGAGTCTAAAAACAAAATTCTATTTTCTTGTTAAAATAAAAAAAAATTTAATATGTCAAAAATTTAATAAAGACAATTTTTTACTATTGATATATAAAACTTAATTACAATTTTCGATATATTATTGTTAAATTGCTAGCAATACAAGTATCTTACAAACAAAATAAAAAGATACTATAAAAATAAATAATTAATTGCAATTATAAACAAATATATAAATATAAATTATTATTTGTTTATTAATTAATTGTCTTAAATTATATTTTTATTAAATAATTTATGCAAAATTAATATCTTTAATATTAAGAACAAGTTCTTGCAATACTTAAAAAATATTGTATATCTTAATTAATTATTTTGATTAACAATATTTATTTTTCGAAGATTTAAAAGATTTAACAAGTCTTTTTTTCTTTTTTTCTATATTTATATTTTAAGCTTCTCTTAATTATTAAGTTTTAAATTAATATTTTTTTTTAGTTTAGAGTTTTTGTTTATTAATTTTGTTAATTTTGTTATATCTTTATTTTGTTATTTTGTGTTTTCGATAAATTTAATTTGTTACTTTGTGTTTTTAATAAACTTAAACTTAATTATTTTGTAAAAAAATCTTCTTAAGATATACAAATAAAACAATTTTTTTTTAAAATTTGTAATATTTATATTACGAAAAAATTTAACAAAAAATTGTTTTAAAAAATAAATCTTATTAATACTAAGTTTCAAATTATAATATAATAAATATATAAAAAAAATATTTAAGTTAAACTTTTCTATATTGCAAAGTAAAGAAATATCTTATTATTAAAAATAGTAATAGTTTTGTTGTTTAAGTTTTAAAACGCAATTATTAATATTCTTAATATTAATATTAAATTATTGCTTAATTATAATCTTAAATAGAATATAATAAAAGTATAGATTTTTTTTTTATATTAAACTTAGCTAGCTATACTTTGTACAATTGCGCTATAATACAACTAAAATAAACAACTAAATAAACAAATTTATTTTCGAAATATACTTTAAACTTAAATATATTTTTTGTATTAAAAACAATTATAATAGATTTTTTTTTATTAATTACAAACAAATAGTTGTTATATTAATCGAAAATTAACAAATTAACAATTAAGATTTTTTTAATTTAATTATTTTTTTGCTAATTGTAACAAATATAGTTTGCAATATTATATTTTAGTTTAAAGATATAAAAGAGACAAAAAAATACAATAGTTTTGTTTTTACAAGTTTTAGCAAAAATTAAGAAATTATAATTGTTAAAATTTTAATTATTAAAAATAGTTTGCTTCTTTAAATAATTCTATTTGCAAAAATATTAAAACAAAATTAATTTAAGACAAATTACAAAAAAATAATTTATTAACTTCTAAATAAAAGCAATCTTATTTAGAGTTTTTAATAAAAATTTCTTTTTATTATTAGATATTTTTTTGTTATTTTTCTTGTTTTTAACAACTTTTTAAAATATATTTTTAAATTTTTTTATATATTTAACAAATAAAAAACTCTTCTTTGAATTTTTAATTAATTTATTAAAACTCTTTTTTGCAAAAGTAGTTAATACTTAATTAACAAATAAAATTAACAAATTAAAAAAAAGATTTATTAAAATAATAATTATTTTAACAAGAATTTGTTAATTAAAAGTTATAAAAAAATTTAAGCTTTTATTAACAATTAAAGATATTAAATTTTTAATAATATACAAAAATATTAAATTTTTAACAATATTAATTAATTCGATTTTTAAAGAAAAGTTGTTTTCGTCTATAATAAGAAAATATATTAGAGAAAGACAAATATAAAATAAAATTTTGAATTTTGTAGTTAAAAATATATAGTTAAATATAAAGAAATACAAAGAAGTACAAAAAAGCTATTCTTTATTTAAAGAAAAATTAATAGACTAAAAAGTTTATTTTTTAAATTTTTTTTTAATAAAAAATATAAATAATTAAGTATTAAATTAATTAATAATAACAAATATATAAAATTCGCAAAATTAACAATATTGCGCAATAAATAAATAAAAACAATATTTTTTAAATAAATAAATATTGTAAATATTGTAAATATTGTTGTTTAATAACAAATATTGTTCTTTAAAAATACAATACAAATAATTTTTTACTTGTTAATTAATTAGCAATCTCGAAACAAGTTGCAAACAATAATAAATAAATAGACTAACTATTTTTCGGTTTTCGGTTCCAACTTTTGGAACCGACCCGACTCTTGGCGCCAATAATTCGGGTTCCGGTTCCAAAAACGGTTAGTCTATAAATAAATAACAAAAAAATATTGTATATTTTTGTTTTAATAGTTGTTTTTAAATAAAAGATTATTAATATATTTTATTAATTTTATTTTTTATTTTTAAATCTTTATCTTTATCTTTTTTTTTTTGCAAACAAAGCTTCTTTTTAATTATAAACAACAAAATAAGTATAAAACTTACTATTGTATTTATCGACTTAGATATTAGTTTTTAATATTTGACAAAATTTATAATTAATTGTAGTTAATATAATATTGTAAAAAAAACAAATAATTAAATTTTATTGTTTAAAATTAAAGAAAAATAATATAAGATAATTGTTAAATACTTTGGTTATATTAATAAATATATAAAAGTTGTTAAAAAAGTAATAAAAAAATATAAATATTGCTAAAATATTAAAAACTATAAAATATAATTTATTAAAGCAAATACAAAATATTTGCAAATTTAAAAATATTTATTTTAAAAAATCTTTAATACAATTAAAAACAACAACACAAAAAACAAAAAACAAAAAATCTATTTATTCGAAGATTCTAAAATAAAACAACAATTAATTAGAATTTTAATAAATTTTTAAAAAACAATATTGTACAAATAGCTTAAATTACTAAAAGAATTTTAAATATAAATTAAGTATATAAATTTTTAAATTAAATTGTTTTTTAATATTTGTATTGCAATATTAAAAATTAAAAATCAAAAACACTAGTTATTTTAAATAATTAAAAAGAAATTATTAATATATCGAATTGCAAAATAGTATTATTTTTCGAAAGTCTTATATTAACTCTTTTTAATTTGTAGACTTATAAATTTAATTTAATTAAACTAAATATCTTTAATATATTTAAAGATTAAGAGACTAAAATTATTAAAAACAATATTTTAATATTAATAATAACAACAACTTTATTAAAGAATTAAACAAAAGTTTGCAAAAAAAAATATTAAAAATTAATATTATTATATTAAAAAATAGATTTAATATTGAAATAAACAATAAATAATATATTAAATAACAAACAAAAGTTTTTATAAATTAAAAAACTTACAAGTTAAATACAAACTTTAAATCTTGTTAAAAAACAATATTTATATCGCAATATTAATTAAGTATTAACAAATTATATAGAAAAATTAACAACAAAAGAAGCAAATATATATATAAAAGAGCAATATTTTAAAGTTGTTTACTTATTGTTAAAATTGTTGTTAATTAAATATTTTAAATATATATATTTTAATTATTTTTGCAATATTGTTAAATTTATAAATCTTATAAACAATAATACAAATATAATAATTACAATTATTAAAATTTGTTTTATTAAAATATATAATAAATATTATATACTAAATTTGCTAAAATATTAAAATTCGAATTAATAAAAAATAGCAAGTTAATAAAAAAATAAAATAAATAACTTAGAAATTTTCAAATATATTGTCGAAAAATTTATTTTTTTAATAAAATATAATAAAAATGCGATCAAAATAATTGTTTTTGAGATTGCAAATACTAAAATATAAAAAAATTAAAATCGAAATAAAAATATAGTTGTATTACAAATATTCGAATAATTATAAAATAATATTGTTAACAAAAACAATTAAAAATTCGAAATCGAAAATCTAATTAATATTAAATACAATATATATCTTTATTATTTTAATACTTGCAATAGAAAGTTAAATCTAAAATAATTGTGCAATATATTTTATTTTTTTACGCAAAAAACTATTTGTATTAATCTTTTATATTAACTTCTCTATATAGTATTGCGTTTAAATTGTAATTGTTGTCTTATATTTTATTTCTATTATATTAAGTATGTTTACAAGAGTAATAATACTTATTTTCTTTATATTAATATTAATATTTCAAAATATATTAAGTTTAAAAAGAGAAAAAACATTATTTAAAATTTTGTATCTCTTAATCAAAAATTTAAAAAAAGTTGTACTTTAATTATTAAAAGCTTTTATTAAAAAATTCTATTTTAATAATTCGATATAATAGAAAGAAACAATATACTAATTAATATTAAAAAAATATATATTTATAGTTTTAAAAATATAGCAATATAAAAATAAATTAATTCTACAAAGTATAAAAATCTAAAATTTATTGTTTGCAATTGCAAAAATATTTGTATAACAAAATCAAAAATTATATATAATTTTATTGCAAAAGAAAGAAAAATTATTCGAAAAATAATCTTACTCTAATATATAATAATTTAGCTTAACAACAAGTTGCTCGATAATATAAAATTAAAAAATATAAATTAATTTATAGTTTGTTATATTTAACAAATTATTTTTATTCTATTAATGTTTAGAAAGCTTAATTAATATAATTAAATCAAAAATAGATTTTTTGCGTTTACTTAACTTATTTTAAAAAGTCTTATTAGCAATATTTTAATTTGTAAAATAAATTAAAACAATTTGTCAATTAAAATCGAAACAAATATTTTACTTATTATAATGTTAGATTAGCAATCCGCCAACTACGTTTGTCAATTAAACAATCTTTCGTTCTTATCTCGCTTAATCTTTTGAGTCTAATTTTGGTTAAATCTAAATTAAACTAGATCAAATTTAAGTCAACTCTTGCTAGACATAAAGCTTGCAATCTTATATAATTAGCGTTGTTTTATCTTTCTCTTTTTTTTTCTTGTCTTTTGTTCTATATATTAAATCTAATATAGATTTGAGTTTTATTTAATTATTAATCTAGATATCTTTTTGATAAAGATTTCGAATCTAGTTTTTAATATTACGAAAAATTTACACTTTTTGCAACGCTTTTACGCGTTAAAATCTAATCTTCTCGAATATATCAATACTTATTTAATTATTAATTCGATAAAATATTTTAAACTCTTACTAGAGATTGAACTTATTGCAAAAAAGTTTGTTCAACAAATTATTTAAAATTTAGTCGAAGCTCTATATTAATTTCGAAAGCTTTAAAATTAAGCACAATTTAATATTAATATTATTTTTATTTCGTTTGCTTTAAGTTTTTTTTTTGCAAAATTAGACTCAATATCTATAATTGCAATTGCGCAAATTGTTGCTCAAACTATAAACAATTAATTTATCTTAATTATACAACTTTTATTGCTCTCTACAAATATTATTGCTTTTGTTATTTTTAAATTTGAGAAACTTTTTAATATATTATAATACAAAAGAAACAAAAATTAATTAAATATATAAAAGCAAAATCTTATACAATATATAAATATAAACTATAATTAATATTTTATTAATTAAGTTAAAATTGTCTATACAAAGTTACAACTTATTATAAATAAAAAGACTTATAACTTTATAAATTAATATCGAATTAATAATTTTTATATTATTGTTTTTTTTAACAAATAACGTCGAAATTTGCGTTACTATTGTGGCAATTTCTTCGAATTAAAAAATGTATATTTATATTTTCGCAAAACTCTAAAACAAAACTTTATTAGTTTTGTTAAATATTATAATTTTTTTTATTAGAAAAAAAACATTCTTAAATAAAAAACGCTTTATTAATTGATTATATAAAGCGCAATATTAATTATTTTACTTAAGTTGCTATTATATTCTAGCAAACTCTTAATAACAAATAATTATTTATTTTTTAATAATAAATTTAAGCTTTTATTAAGATTAACAAAAAGTTTTAGCAATTTAAATATTATTAATTTTGTATTATTACAATTGTTGTTGCTTTTATTAAGTTAAAAAACAATTTTATTTTAATTAATAATTTATTAGAATTTCGTATTATTTTTCTTGTTTTTGTTATTTTATTTGTATTAACAATTTTTGTAATATTTAACAAATTAATAGATTTAAACTTTGTTATTGCTATTGTTTAAAACAAATTCTTAGTTATTTTAAGAATTAAAGAAATTTATAATAAGTAAAAGCTATACTACTATTGCAAGTTGCAATATCTAAACAAGATTGCAAAAAAATATTTTAATAAATTTTTTTTCTTTTTTTGCGTTGTTAATTTAAATAATATTTTTAATATTAACAAAGATATTTTGTTATTAATAAGAAAAGTCTAGTTTTTGAACAAAGTTATATTCGAGAATTAATTTATATATTTTTTTGTTTTTTAGTTTCTTTGTTTTTATTTTCTTTTTAATTTTATAAAAGATTTTTAATTAAAACAATTTTAAAACTCTTTAAATTTAATTTTATATTTAAGAATAATTATATAATAGTTTTCTTCGTTTTATATTAAATTTAATCTCGAATTTTCGCTATAGTTTTAATTGATAATAAAGTTTTAATTTATATTTTTATTAATAAATCTTTTGCGCAACAATATAATTTTTCTCTTTATTAATTAATCTATTTTTGCAAATTTCGAGATTTTGATAATTAAGCAATTTTAACAAGCGACATTATTTATATTGTTAAAATTACTATAATTTTCGACAATTATATTAAGAGATTATTTTTTTATATTATTAAACTTAATTAATATTTTATTGTTATAAATCTATTGTAACTTTGTTGTTATTTTATTAACACAAACTTTAATTATAATACTCTTATTATGTTTTTTTTATCTTAAATATTGTTGTTAATTGTTTGTTAAAATCTATAATATTATTTAAAAAAAAAAGAATTTTTGTTTTCTAAGAAGTTTCAAAACATATAGAAGTTTCAAAATTAAAATATTTTTGCTATTACTTTTAATAATTCAATCTTTTTGTTTAATTTAAGTTTATTTTGTTAAAAGATATTTAGTATTTTAGTCTTTTACAAAAAGCAACTTGTTTGCAAAAAGCAATCTAGTTTTGTTTTTTAAAAGCAATTTAGTTTTGCTTTTAAAAAGCAATTTGTTTGTAAAAAGCAACTTAATTTTATTTTTTAAAAGCAATTTAGTCTTGTTTACAAGAAACAATCTATTTATTTTAATTTTAAGTTTTGTTTCGTCTTGTTTAATTTAGAGTAAAAAGCTTCTAGTTGTATTTTTTAAGTTATTTAGAAAAGATACTTCTTAAAAATCAAATATTGAAGTCTCTTGTTTTTCAATTTTTTTATTAAACAATATGCGAAATAAGTTGAACGATTTTCTATATAATTTAACGTAGTTAAGTTAAGAGCTCGTAGATTTAATTGTATTGCTTGTGCAAAAAATATTAAAAATTTTAATATTATTTTTCGAAAAATAAATATCTTTCTAAATCTAATTAAAAACTTGCTCAAATCTAGATTAAATCTTGTTTAAATTTCTAATTTATTAAATCTCTTAAAATTATTGTTGTTTTATAAGAATATTAAGATTAACACTTATAATCAAGATTATTATCTAGCACTTTATCAAATAAAAAAGAAACTTTACTTAGTAACTTCTACTATTTAAGAAAATCTAAAATACTATTAACAAAACAAAAACGTCAATTTAGTTACAATTTTATCTTTTAGATATTTCGAGTTTCTTAATATTTTTTTTAAGAAAAAAACAAATATTTTGTTTTTTTATTGTTTTTACAATTACATTATTTATCTTAAAAAAAATATCTAATTTTTAGTCTTTATTTTGTACAATATAAGTTGTAATAAAATTCTAGAACTTTGTTGCTATTTAAATAAGAACTTTAACAAATTTTTTTTTCAAATTAATTGTTTCTAAATAATAGTCTCTATCTTTTTTGTTAAAAAACTCAAAAATAAATTTAGATTTTGAGTAAACTATAAAGATCTAAACGCTATTATAATCAAAAACAAATATTTTTTGTTTCTAATTTCTAAAACGCTAAATTGTTTTAATCGAGTTAATTTTTTTATTAAACTAAATATTATTTTAACGTTTAATCAACTATATATTTGAAAAAAAAAAAAAACTCTTATTGTCTTTTGCACTTGTTTTAAACTCTTCAAATATCTTGTTATACTCTTCGATCTATATAATAGATTTGTCTTGTTTTAAAAATATATTAACAAAAATTTTTAAAAGTTTCTAGATAAGTTTTGTATTGCTTATTTAGATAATATTTTAATCTATAATAATAATAAACTAAAATACAAAGTTTATATTAAATTTATTTTTCAAAAGTTGTGCAAAACAAACTTATAAACAAATATAATTAAATGCGAATTTTACGTTACTTAAGTCTCGTATCTAGAATTAATAATTATTATTGAAAAAATCAAAATAAACTTAACAAAAATAGATATTATTGTTAATTAGTCTACTTTAATTAATGTTAAAAATATTTAAAGCTTTCTAGAATTCGCGAACTTCTATAGAAAATTTATCTACAACTATAATAAGATAGTTGCTTTGTTAATTTATCTAATTAGAAAAAATTAACTCTTTGTCTAGTTTAAGAAATGTCAATTAATATTTATTATTTTGAAGAAAGTCTTTATCTTTAATATAATGCTTTGTTATTACAATTTAAATTACAAAATTATAATAAAATTAATGCTTCGAACTATATATTTAAAGACATTCTTTTTTAATATAATAAAGAGAAAGTTCTTTATTTAATTGTTTACTTTTTTAAAAAACACAATTTAATTAAATGTAACTATAAAATTTACAATAAGAAATTTATAACTATTGTTCGCGTATTCGAAGAATAGTATCTTAAGCTTAAAAATTTAATTTATCTAATTAAAATAATTACTAATTTTAAAAATCTTGAGTATTTTATATTAATTAAGTAACTAAGTTGTTATTAAATTTAATAAAGCGAATTTCTATCTCGATTCAACTATTAAATTACGTATTGCTCTAGCAAAATCGACAAAAAACTAAACGCTTTTATATGTTGCTCAAGATATTTTTTTAAGAAAAAAGATACTTTTGATTCTTAATATTTGTATTAATATTAAACAATCTTAAAAATTTATGTTTTAAATTTTAAAATTGTTAAAAATCTTTAATATCAAGTTATTACTTTAGATTTTGTTTAGTTATATTTTTTTTCAATTTTTTTAACTTTTCTTGTTACGTTAACTTCAATAAAGCTAAATGTAAAAAAATTTAATGTTAATAACGTCAAATTTTAGTTAAATCAAAAAATTTCAAATTTTAACAAAAACTTAGAAGATATTTTTTCTTAAACTTTATAAAATTAAATTAAAGCTAACAATTAATTTGTATCTTAAGTATTCGAAGCGCTTTGCAATAAAGTATGTTATTATAATAGAATTTCTCTAGTTAAGTATAAAAAACGCTTTAACTTCTTGTATTTTTAAAAAAGAAAATATATTTCTAATTTAAATTGTTTTTGTCTTCGCGTAATCTAGTTTATTTATAATAGTATTGTTAATAATTATTTAGAAAGAACGAAATGCTACAAATTAATTAGTCGAACTTATTAATAATCTAATATCTATAAATATATCTAGCGCTTTGTACAAAATTGTTATACGTGTATTTGTTTCAAATCTTCTAGACAAAAGACGCAAAAATAATTGCGTTTTTTTCTTGTTTTTAAATATTGTTAACGTAATATCTTTATAAACTACGTAGATTCTTTATTGTCTAATATCTTTATAAATATTATATATAGATATGTTTTTGTTTTTGTTAATTGTTTTACTAAGATAAGATATTTAATTTTAATTATTTCTATAAAAGTAAAAAAAACAATTAATTGCTTTTACGTTTATATTTAGAAATACTACAAATTATTTAAGTTCTTTGTATTTAATCGAGATACACAATTTATCTCTAATGTTTAAAAATATCTTTGTTAAATGCTCAAGATTGACGTTAAGTTATCTATTGCGTATTATTTTAAAATTAACAATTAAATAAAACAAGTTAACGCCATTATAAAATATTATCTTCGTGTCTTCGTCAACTATATGCAAGACAACTAGACTAAATAATTTTCAAATATTAAGTTTGTTGTTAATAATATTTTTTTGTTTACAATTTTTGTTTTGTTCTTTTTAATCAATTTAAGCTAGAACTTATATTTAGATTTTAAGTTTCTAAAATTCTTGTTGTTCGATTTTACAATTTAGACTCGAATCTAGTTAATTAATGTCGAAAATTTTACTTAAAAAATAAAAAAACTTATCTAGCATTTATGCGATAAAATGCTTGTTGTTTAAGCTATTTATAAATTTAATATTAATCGCTTTTATTGTTCTTATTTTAAATATTTTGCAAATAACAAAATTTAACTTAATATTAAGAATTTTAATATCGTTTATCTTACAATTAAATTAAACAATTGTTATATTAATTTCTTTAAAATAAAACGTATCTTTAAAAAAAATTCTTTAATTGTCGAGGTCAAATTACTTATATCTATAAAATTTTATTTCGTCTTTTATACTATTTTTGTTAATTACATTATTATCGATTTCTTGCTTAAATAGTGTCAAAAATCTTGTAAATCTATTGTTGTTAAAAATAACAAATTTTTTTAATATATTAATAGTATTTTAAACTTTAAACGTAATAAATGTTTTAATTTTATCTTGCTCAAGTACTATATTAACTAAAAAAATAATTTCTTTACTTAATTTTTTTTTAATTTTTTAAACAATTATTAACAAGCTTTTGATAAGTATTATTTAGTTAATTTTATTGTCAAGAGATTATATATAGTATCTTGCGTCGTTTTTAACTATTAATATTAAAAAAATAGACAATATCTTTAATTTTGCTCAAATCTCGCTCCAATCTTATTTAAATAACAAAGATCTTTTTGTTTTGTTTCGATAGTGTTTTGTTATTTCAAACGCGTTAAACTCTAGCTAAGTTAATTAAATCTTGTTTAGATCTCGCTCAAATCTTGCTTAAATAACAAAAATCTTTTTCTTTTATCTTAATAGTGTTTCGTTACTTTAAATGCGCTTAGTTTTTACTAAGATAATCTAATTTTGTTCAAATCTTATTTAGATAACAAAGATCTTTTCGCTTTATTTTATCTAATTTAATAAATTTAAATATCAAGTTTTGTTTAGATCTTGCTCAAATAACAAAGATTTTCTTATTTTGTTTTAATAGTATCTTGTTACTTTAAACGCGTCTAGTCTTGACTTAGTTAATTTAATCTCGCTCAATCTTGCTCAAATCTTATCTAAATAACAAAGATCTTTTCTTTTTACTTTGTTTAATTTATTGAATCTAGATATTTTATTTTGTTTTTGTTGTTTCTCGTCTTAACTTGATTTAATAAATCTAGTTATCTTGTTTTGTTTTATTTTGCTTCTCGAAATTTTCTCGACTCTTAATTCTTTAATTCTTCGATAATTTGTTATATTGTTTTGATTGTTTTGCAAAAGCTCTATCTTGTAGAAAGAAGCTATTGTTATAATATTAAATTAGTAGTTTGTCAATTATGTTTATCGATTAAACAATTTTTTGTTCTTATTTCGCTTAATTTTTTAAGTTTAATTTTGACTAAATTTGAATTAAACTAAACTAGATTTGAGTCAACTCTTGCTAGATATAAAGCTTGCAATCTTATATAGTTAATGTTGTTCTATCTCTCTCTTTTTTCTTTTGACTTTCGTTTTGTATATTAAATCTAGTATAGATCTAAGTTTTATCTAGTTACTAATCTAGATATCTCTTTGATAGAGATTTCGAGCCTAGTTCTTGACATTACTAAATAGTATTTATATTGCAATTTGAAAAATTATTAATTGCTAGCAAAGTAATTCTCTTTAAATATTTAAAGATACTTAAATATTTATTATATAAATAGAGAAACAAACTTATTCTTTTAATAAATTTTTTAAGAAGCAAAATAAAAATTTGCAAACAAAAATCAAGTAAACGTTGCAAACTTTATTTTTATACTAAAATTAAAATAATTATACAATAAAAACAAAATTGCTCTTGCAAAAAAAAAAAAAAAAAAAAAAAAAAATTTAATTAATAAGTTAAAAATTCGATAAAGTTTAATTGCTAATTAAGCAATCAAAAATACGCAACGCATTTTTGTTACTTCGAAAATCTAGCTTTTTTAATAACAAATTGTAATTAATTTGCATACAATCTCTTTTTTAAATATAAATAATAATTTTACTTTATTATTTATTGCAATCAAAGCAATTATTTGTTATAAATAATTGTTTTATATATTTATTTTCTCTTTTTTTACTTAATTCGAATTTGTTAAAGTTGTTGCTTTTTTTCTTAATTATTTATTATTGCAATTTAAGTTTGTTTTATTAAGTTTTATTAATTTGCTTTTTAATATTTACAATCTAAAAACAATTTTTTTCTTTGTTTGTTATTAAGAATTAAAAGAAAATAATCTAAATATAATAATACAAATAAATAGTTTGTTAGACAAGTAACAAAAAACTCTATTTAATTATTTTTAAAATTTTATTTGTTTTTAAAAAGACAAATTTTTTAAAAAGAAATATTAAAGCTTTTTTAACTATATCTATAATAAAATAATTAATTACAAAAACTTTCTATTAATATTAAAAAATTACAAAAAGCAATTTATATATCGATACAATTAAAATTAAACTATTAATAATTTTTGCAAAAAGTTTCGAATATTAATTAAAAATTTGTTGTTTAATTTATTGTAAAAATCTATTATTAATTTTAATATTAATTTACTTTTTAAACTTAAAAATACAAAAAAAATAATAAAAATTGCAATTTCTTATTAATAGAATATTATTATTACAATTATTTGCTAAAACTCAAATATAACAAAATCTAAAAATATAATTAATTAACAACTTGTTATATTTTCTATTTTGTTTTATCTATTATATTCGAAGTTATCTTCTAATTTTTAAATTATCTTTGCGCTTTATTTATAATAGAGTAAAACAAAATAAAAAATAATAAACTTGCTATATTTGTTTAACTTAACAATATTTTATAAAATTATATAAAATTGATTAAACAAATTAACTAGTTTCTCAAAAATATGTCTTCTTGTAATAGAAATTTTTTTATAACAATTTTAACTTATAATAATTATAAGTTTCTAAAAGATTAAAGAAATAAAAAAATTAAAAAAATTTAAAAATTTCGATCAATTATATTTGCTATAATAATCGAATTTTAAGATTTCAACATTATATTTCTTTTTTAATATATATAAAATTCGAAAAGGTATCTACTATTAATAATAATTATTGTTCTAATTTTAATTAATAAAAGTCTTAATATTAAGATACAATATATTTTATTTTATTTTATATATATTATATCTAATTTAATAAAATTTAAATCTTTTATATTAAAAATACTATTCGAAAACTTTTTCGATTGTTAAAGTATATTAATATAATCTTTTCTTAAATTATATTTATACTTAAGTTTAATATACTAAAGTTATATAAAATAAAATTATATTCTACAATATTAATAAAAAAAATAAAAAAATAACAATTAATAATATTTTTATAATTAAAGATTTTTATCTTAAACAATTAGAAGTTAATTTAAACAATTTTATTTATAATTAATATATATGTTTTATTATAAATAATCTCAAAATATACAAATATATAGAAGAGACAATTTGATTTCGAAACTATATTTTTCGAATTTTGTTTAACAAATTTTATTAAATTATATTATTTGTTGCGCAATACGACGACAACATGCCTAAAGTCTACAAATCGAGAAAGTATCAAATAAATAATTCGAAGAGCTGCTTGCCCAATTTTGATTAATTCGCTTAGTAAGCTAATTTAGATCTAAATTAATTTAACTCAAATAAGCTAGATTTAATTGAAACTAGCTTAGAGACTACAATATATTTTGCAATCTTTGCTTTTTATATACAATTATTTTCTAAAAAATAAATAATTTACTATATTGTTTATTATATTTTTCAATAGATTATAAATTCGAATTTGCAAAGATTTTTAATACAATAATTTCTAATACTATTATTGCGACAACTTCAATCGCGTTCTATAAAGAACAAAAAATACTATTATTAACAAACAAAAATTATTATATATTTTTAAGTTACGCAAAAGATTTTTGCGCAAACAAACTAATTTTGCTCGATTATAAATTCTACAAAAAACAAACAACAATAAGAAAGACTAACTTATATATTTAAAAGAAAGCTAGTTAATACTTTGAAAAGAGCAAACTATATTGTTTAAAAGAAAATCAATTAATACTTTAAAAAAAGCAGACTAAATTGCTTAAAAAAAACAAATATAATATGAGAAAACACTATTAAAACGACAACGTAATTACAATTTTTGTACTAAATCGATAAAAGATTAGTATATCAAATCTCTTTATTGCTATTTAACAAATATTACTTTATCTACTTTTTTATTTTTCTATTAATTTTATTTTATTTACTTTTACACGTTATAGAGAACAATATATACAAAACAATTAATATGTTTAGTCGAACTACAAGCGAACAATAGTTTTGTCAAATAAGAAATTATCTTATAGCAAAAAATCTTTAAAATATAATTTAATTTTTAAACTTTATTGTATTTTCTATTTCTACAAGCAAAACTAATTTAATATTATTAATAATTTCTTAATTTAAAGATATAAAAGCAAATATTAAAGCTATTCTCTATATTTAATTTTGTCTAAACAAGAATAACAAAAAAAATTTAATTGCTATAATTATTGTATATAAAATATAAAAATTCTTAATATATAAGTACAAAGAAAAGTTTCAAACTATTGAAAAATAATATTTAACAAACTATATAAATTACAAGAAATTTGTTGATCAAAGTATCAATAAAATATAAATGTATTTTAAAAAACTAAAACAAAAGATTGCTAAAATTTAATCTAATATAAAAAAACTATATTGCAACAATAAACTAATTTAAATATTGTTAGTTTTTTTGCCTTTAAAATATATTGCAATTTGAGATACTTTTAATATTTAAGACTTTCTTAATATCGATATAATTTTTTAAAAATTACAAAAAAAAAATTTTGCTTAAAATTAATAAAACTATTATATAAATTAAATGCAAAGTTAGTTGTTCGAGATCTTAATATTATTATCGAAGCTTCTTTTTAAAATCGAATTTTAATTTTTATTAAAAATACAACTTCTTTGATTAAAAAATTAATAAAAATATATATTCTTGTTATCTTTGTTAAAGTCTTAAATATCTTGTTAAAAAGTACTTTTTTTGTATTAATATTTGTAAATATATTTAAAAAAAATAGAAAAAACAAAAATTGCTAAAAATAACAAGCAAAAATTTTACAAAAAATATTATATATATAATACTAAAAACAATAGTTTGTTTAAGAAATTTTTAATTAATAATAGCAACTTCAATATTAAGAAAAATATTAATAAAGAACTTGCAATATTGTTTAAAAAAAATATTAATAAAATTCTTAACAATAAATAGATTGTTAATATTGATACTTTCTTATATATAATTAATTAGCTTCGATATTTTAGAAATCTTTTTATTGTTATTTCTAAATATATTGTTAAGATTGAAGAAAGAAAATTGTTTTTAAATTAATATAAAATAGCAACAATATATATAAAAAACAAAAACAAAATATATTTAATAGATATTCTTTTTGTTTTAGATTTTAAAATTAATCTTTTATTTAACAAATATATATATTAGAAAAATCTATATAGAAATTTTAACAAACACAATATATAAATACAAAATAAATAAAAAAGATATATTTTTATTGCAAATTAGCAAAAAAATATATATATAATAAACAAAATAGTATTAAATTTAAATAAATTTACTCTTATTGCTACTATATAATAGAAATCTTTTATAGTATTTTTAGCAATTAATAGTACATTTAATTAAAAAAATTAAATATAAATTAATATTAATAAAGCAATTATTAGCAACTTTAAAGCAAAGTTATATAGTTTTTAATATTGTTAATTTGCTTATTTAGATACAATTAAATTGCAAAAACTATATAAAATTACTATATTTTTAAAGTTTGTTTTTATTATTAAAGATATAGAAAAATTTTGCAAAATATATATATTAATTAAGTTCTACAATAAGAGAAATTATTATATTAATAAATATAAAACAATTATTTTAGCTTTTATTTTAATTAATATTTGCAAATTACTATTAGTTTTAAAATTTAAATACAAGTATTTTTTCAAAATTGTCGACAATTATTTTTGTAAAATATAGATATTAACAATAATTAAATAAAAACAAACTATAGATATTTTTTGTTAATAGTAAATACAAACAAAGCTTTAAAGTAAAGTTAAAATATTTGTAATTTGTAGCAATAACAATATAGAGCTTAAGTTGGTACTTAATAAATAGTATTTATTTTTTAAAATTGTACTTAATTATACTCTATTATACAATTCTCTTTAAAATAATATTGCTAAATAAAATATATAAATTATCGAAAACTTTATAAGAGCTATAATTAAAGAGACAAAGCTTTTTATTAAATTTTAATTAGAATTTGTATAGACAAATATATATCTACAAAATTGTATAGCAATTAAATTGCTTATTAACAATAAATTTCCTATATTTATAAAAATATTTATTAATATCAAAATATTTATTATTTATTTGTATATATAGAGTTGCAAATACTATTTCTATATAGATTTTAAATCTCTTTTTGTTAAAAAGAAAAAGAAAAAATTTATAGATAAAAAACAAGTAAAAGTGTTTCTCGAATATATTAACAAAACAAATATATTTGTTAAAATATAAGTATCGAATTTTAATAAGATTATTAGATATAATATTATCAAATATATTAAAAACAAAAAAAAAATTTTAATCTTAAAATACGTATTAAGACTATTAATATTTTGTTAAAAAAACAATTAATAAACAAATTTTGCAAAAATATAATCAAAAATAAATCTAATTTAAATCTAATTTATATTAATTTAAATCTTGTCTATATTAATTTAGATTTTATCTATATTAATTTAAATCTTATTTATATTAATTTAAATCTTGTTTAAAATAGTTTAGATTTTGTTTAAAATAGTTTAGATTTTGTTTAAAATAATTTAGATTTTTTTAAATAATTTTAAATAATTTTGTTCTATTTAAATATTATATATAAATATTTTTGTATATTGTTATTTTAAAGAGAAAACAAGTTAATAATAATATAGAGAACTTAAAGAAATATCGAAACAAGATTGTTTATACTATAGCAATTTTTATAGTTTAAGACGTAACTAATAAAACTATAGACTTAAAATACAATTTTGCAACTATTAAAAAAAAAAATAGTAATATTAACAAGCTTGTTATATTTATATTAAAGATTGTAAACAAGATTGTAGACAATTTTGTTTAAAAAAAGCTATAGAAAGATATTATACAAGAGAAATTACTTGCTTTTGTTGCCAATAATATATAGAATTTTTTTTTTAAATATTAATATTGTAACAAGCAAATAGATATTTAAAACAAAAATATATATAAATAGAATACTAAAGAAGCTTAAAGTAAAACTAATTGCAAAAAAATTTATACAAGTTTTTAAAATTAACTACAAAGATATTCTTGTTTCGATTGTTAAATTTAATATTTTATAAATATTTTTTGTTATTATTATATTGAAAAATCTAAAATACTATTAGATAGATGTTAACAATATCTTTACTAAATTTTTTCTTAAAAAGAAAATCTATATAATATTTTTATTTGAAGTAAATATATTTTTAGAACAATATTTGCGCATTTTTCGAAATTTTTATAATTTAAAACAAGTTGTTCGCAACTAATATAAATACTATATTAGAAAATTTGTTAAATTAGATTTTAAACACTACAATACTAACTTCTATCTCTTGTTGTATTTCGAACAATATATTATATTTTTGCTTTATATCGACAATATTGCTATTGCTATACAATTAATAAATAATATTAATTAATTTAAATGCAAGTTTCAAAAGATATTTAAGATAAAGAATCTAAAAAAAATAAAAAAAATTCTTGATATTAAAATTACTCGCAATTAAAAAGTCAAAACTCTATATATAAATTAACTCTATTATATTAACAAAATACTTAATAGATTGCAAATGTTTGTCGACAAAAGCAATTTAACTAAACTATTTATAAATAGATACAATTTTTTTTAATTTGTCGAATCAAAAGACAAGCAAATTAATTAAAAAAATTATTAATACGCAATCGAAAATATTATATATATAATTATTTATATTCGCTTAAATATTGCTTTTGAAATAGAATATCTAAGTTAATATTTTGTTGATATAACAAAATATTATAGTTAGACTTTAAAAATATTGTTTCGATATTTTTGTTTTATTGTCGACAAAAAATTAATGTACAATAGCAATAAAAAACTATATTTAATAGTATACTTTAACTTAGACTATATATCTAATAAATTAAATCGAAAATTAATTCTTAAATATATATTTATAATAGACGAAGAATTGATTGTATAGATATTACGCAAATAGAAGTTAATAGCAATATTTATTACTAAGACTAAATATATAACTCTATTTATATATATTAGAGAGAATCTATAAATTATACAAATTCTAAAAGATACTAATTATACAAAATATTTTAAAAATTTATTAAATTGTATAGATATTGTCGAAAACAAAATATACAAATTTGTATTTTTTATACAATTAATAAACAACAATTAAGCAACTCTAGCACTTATTAAAAAGGCTTATATTAATAATAAATTAAATTATATCGATATAATACTTTATTACGTTAGAGATTTTTGCAAAAATAATTGTATTTGTATTAATTTTGTTTAAAGCACAAATATAATAGCAAACAAACTAATAAAGTTATTGCTTTAAAAATAAGTTTAAGATCTTTATTAAATAGCTTAAATTAATAGATCAAAAAATTAGTAAAAGCTAACAAATATACTATTATTAAATAAAAATATTGCGCAATACAATAACAACATATCTAAAATCTACAAATTAAAATAGTATTAAATAGACAATTTGAAGAACTATTTGTTTAATTTTAATTAATTTGTTTCGCAAACTAACTTAGATCTAAATTAATTTAATTTAAATAAGCTAGATTCAATTGAAACTAGCTTAGAAACTACAATATATTCTGCAATTTTTGCTCTTTGTATGCAATTATCTTCTAGAGAATAGATAATTTACTATATTGTTTGCTATATCTTTTAATATTATTTATTAAATTCTAATATTTAAAATTTAATATACTTTAACTTATATATATAAATTAGATTTTCTTGCAATACACAACAAATAAATAGCAACAACAACGCATTATTTGTTTTAATAATTTTTAAATTATTAAAAGATTAATTCTTTAAAACTATATTACTTGCGTTGTTAATACTTAAATAAAATATATATTAGATTTGTTGCAAAACATATTTTTTAACAAAATTAAAAAAACAACTTTTTAATTTAAGAAGTAATCTTATAATTAAAACAATTTTTAAATAACTATATTGTATTAAATTAATTAAAAGTTTTACGTAAAATCTTTTGCAAATTTTGTATTTAATCGATTTTTAATTCTAGATTAAGAATTTTGTAATTATTAAAACTTTTACTCTTATATAAAGATATATCTTACTCTTAAATATATTGTAAAAATAATAAATATTAAATTGCTTTGTTATATATTTCGCAAAATTATTATTATATTTTAGACAAAAATAGTTAAAACGTTCAATTATACAAAAACTTTACTATATATAATATATATAATAAACTTCTTTGTTGCTATTAAAGAATTGCAAAATGCTATTCTTTTTAACAACTTAATAAATTTATTAAAAAAAAATAATAACAACTTTAAAATTAATTAATTATTAAAACTATTAAATCTTAATTTAAAATTTTTTTAACAAAAGCAATTTTTATTTCTTTTTTAACAACAATCAATTATTTAAAAATTAAGTATTTAATATTGAATATTTAATATATTTTTAATTAATATTTAAGTCTATTTTTAACTCAATTAATATTAATTATTATTTAAAGAAAGAAGATACAAAAAATATATAAAGTTTAATCAAAATACTATTAATTAAATTACTAATATTAAACTTAAAAGAAAAATATATAAAAAATACTATTGTTAATTTTTAAAAAAACAAATTAAAAATATTTAATAATAACAAAATAAAATACAATCTATATTATATATCTTTAATTAACTTCGACAATACTATTAAATCTAATATTGTTAAAATCGATATTAATACTAAGATCGATATATTAAATATTGCAATTTTTTTTTAATTTTTGCTTATTTTTATAAACTCGATTAAAATACTTTTAATACTATAGATTACAATATTCTTTTAACTTAAAGTTTTAATTTATTTGCAAAATTTATTAATAAAGATTTAAATTTAAAATATTAAAAATTTATTAATAAAAATTTAATATAAAACTTTAGTGTTATACTATTTTTTTTAATTTTAAAATATAAATAGTAATGCAATCTTTTTCTCTTTTTCTCTTTTTTGCTTTTTTGTTTTTTTTTTACTTTTTTTTGTTTGCGCGTTTAAGTATCTTCTTGTGCGCTAAAATTATAATTAAAGATATATTGTACAACTTTAATTGTACTCAAATTATAATTATTTAAATAAATCGATTTTTTTTGTTTTTTATTACTTAATAAGAATATAATATTTTAAGAAAATATTTTTTGCAATATATTTAATACTATCTTTCTTAACAATTAATAAAATTAACAAAATGTTTACAATATTCGAAAAAACTTTATATTAAAGATGTTTTTACTTTAAAATTCTTTACTTAATATATTAATTTTTAATTTTTTTTTATTTGCAATAAATTTTTGTTTAATACTTTTTTATTTTCTTTTTATAAACAATACTTTAAATATATTATTTAGCAATTGTTTTATTTTTCGCGTTTTATAATTAATAAACAAAAGTATTTTAATATTTTTTGCATTAATTGTATTCTTATTTTTCTTTATTTTTAATATTATTTTTTTGTTGTTTTTATCTAATACTTAATTTTGTTTTAGAATATCTAGAATCTTAATACTATACTTTAATAATATATTTCAAATATTATTAAATTTGTGTTTTAAATCTTTGTTATTAATAATTAAATATCTTTAAGTATTAAAAATCTTTAATATTATATTCGATATTATTAAAGTTAAAATAAATTGCAAATTTTTTTTTTAAAAATATTTGCTATTTTGCGTTCTTTTTATTTTATTAGTTGATATTTTAATTAAAGATACTTAAATTTGTTTTTCTTTTGCTTTAAATTTAATTTTTTATATTAATTAATTTAATTTTTTTTTTAAAATAATAAATTAAATAGTACAAATTTAATTAATTTTTTTCGAATATTAATAGTATTATATTGTTTAAATCTTAATTAATAAAAAATCTTAATTTAATTTTACAATAATAGTTATTCTTCTTCTTTAATATAAAATTAATTAACTTTTATATATCTTAAAATATATTATATCTTTAATTTATTGCTTTTGCTATTTATTTTTTAAGTTTAAATTTCTTTATCTTTGTTAAATCTTTTTGCTTATTATTATTTTTGTAATTTATAAAATTTGCTTTTCTACAATAGACTTTTCTATTAATATTTAACTTAATATTTTTTTTTAACTTTAAATACTTTTATATTATTTCGAAAATAAAAAGATAAAATATATTAATTCTTTGTTGTATTAATTTGTTTTATTAAGTTGTTAATATATTTTTACAATAAATAAGAGAAATATTTAAATATAGACTTTTTAAATATTTAAATAGTTAATATCTAGCTTATATATATTTGTGCAAATTAAGATTCTTAAATATAAACAATTCTTAAATCTTTTTTTAAAAGTTTTCTATAAAATATATTTTTTGTTATTTTTAACTATAGAAGTTGTTATTAATTAAACTTATTTTATTGTTTTTAATAAATAATTTAAAATCTTTATTTATTGTCGAATGCGCTTGTATATTTTGTTTATATTAATTATTTTATTAATATAAACAATTGTCTTTAAAATCTTTTAAAATCTTTTAACTTGTATTAACAATATATATTGCAAATTTTTTATATATTTTTTAATATACTTTATAAAACTAAATTGTATATATATTTTTAATTTATTTAAAGATATTTTGAAAATTTGTATATTAAAAATAAATTTATATTGTTTTTTTATATTTTTTAGAGTCTTGTTATTAAGTATAATTAATATATTTATTATTAATATTTTAGAATACAATTGTATACAAAGAATGTTAAAACAAATATAATTTGTTCGAAACTTTTTTTATTTGTTTACAAAATACAATTTGTTAATAGCAAATATATATAATCTTAATTAATAAAATTTATAATATAAAATATTATTAAAGAAATTCTTAAATATAGCAATCTCTAAACTTGTAAATACTATTTTAGTTAAATTTAATTATTAAATATTATATAAAAAATACAATAATAACACTAATTATATGTATAGTTTTTATTATATATATTCTTTAATATAATTAAATTATTGTTTTTGTCTTTTAAGATTAATAATTAACAATTAATAATTTTTTTTAACTTTTTCTATTAATTGTTCTTTAAAATAAGAAAAATATAATTATTAATATAATCTTTATTAACAACAATATAAACAACAATATTTAATATAGTAAACTTTTCTTAAATCTTATTTTTGCAATTATAATTATATATTTTTGTAAAATTATATCGAATATTTTTAATTACTTTTATTTGATTTTAAATTTAAATATATTCTTTATAATATTAGTAATCTTTTTCTCGATTGTCTCTTTGTTCTATATTTTATTATTATTTATATTGTTCTTTATTCTAAAATATCGCAAAAATTAAAAAAAAATTGATAATAAATATTACTTGTAATCAATACAATAAGTCGAGAAAGTTATAAATTTAGATTAACAAAATAATTAGACTGACCGTGTCGGGTCGGGTCACCGAGTTCGGATCGGATCGGTTTCAAAAGTTGGAACCGAATTGTCGGTTCGATTTCTAATGTTGGAACCGACAATTCGGATCGAATTGCAGACTTGAAACCGAAAATCGATCCGAAAAATCGATCCGAATCGCCAAGACTACTATTTTTAGTAATTTATTTTATTTTTAGTATTAATTAATTAATAATTTAATAGAAATAATTAATCTATTTGATTTAATTAATAAATAAATATAGTAGATTATTTTTATATTATGCATTACTATTGTGCATTACCTAAAAAATAATTAAAAATCTAAATTTAAACTTATTTTATACTATTTTTAGTATTCTTGGCGTTCTTGACGATTCGATTCGATTTCTAACGTTGAAATCGAGAATCGAGTCGGGTCGA
>JAABUW010002637.1_pt1 | contig 26884 bp, 23 predicted proteins | sample 5560081 | NCBI WGS metagenome assembly JAABUW01 (sample SAMN10711882, study PRJNA513363) | rock metagenome | isolation source: Antarctica rocks | place: Antarctica: Victoria Land, Knobhead sud | reverse complement strand
TTCACACTTACGTCCTTTACGAGACTGGAGGCTGCCTTAGGTTCCAAGGCAACTCAACGTAGAAATTCGTGTTCGCAGACGCCGTTATTGACGGGGGCTGATAAGTCATCATATATTTGATGAATTGTAAGATTGACATAACGAACAGTTATTCCCGAAGCCTGAGAGTGATTATTGTTAAAGCTACAACAAAGTGGAGGCCAGGAGCCACTTCCAATGTTTTAGGGCAGCATTTTAGTCGTCGGCAATGTAACATGAAATTGTGTAATATTTAAACTCTAGAAATCGTCTGCTGCGGTGGGATATCAGATCGCAACCACAATCATGACGTCCAGACGTAAAAGACAACGGCTCTCGATCAGTGGTCAAGACGCTGTTACTGCCATCCATGAGGAAGAAGCCAATCAGACAAAGGAACAAGCTCTCGGCGCAAATCAACCTACGAAGCAGCTACAAGCAAGGTCCTTGTTTGTACGCTCATTGCCGGCAGACGTCACCACGGCAAGCTTGACCGAACATTTCTCTCAATCTTTCCCTCTGAAGCACGCAACAGTCGTTTTAGACCCTGTAACGAAGCAATCGAAGGGCTATGGCTTTGTCACTTTTGCTGATGTTGAAGATGCACAAAGCGCTAGAGAAGCTTTTGATGGGTCCACGTTCGAGGGTCGAAAAATCAAGGTTGAAATCGCAGAGCCCCGCCATCGGGATATACACGCGGACGAGTCAACCGGGCACAAAAGAAGGCTATCCTCAGCAGTGCCGACCGAAGCCAAGACCGAGCGAGATAGGCAGAGATCAGAAAGTCACAAACCGCCAAAGCTCATCATCAGGAACTTACCCTGGACTATTACGAAGCCGCAGCAATTGGCGGCACTCTTCAGAAGTTTTGGCAAGGTGAAGTACGCCACGCTACCGAAGAAGAAGCCCGGCCTCTCGGCTGGGTTTGGCTTCGTCGTCATACGCGGAAAGAAAAACGCGGAGAATGCTTTGAAGGCTACTAATGGGAAGGAGATTGAGGGACGGACACTCGCAGTTGATTGGGCTGTAGAGAAGGATATTTGGGAGACGCTAAACAATGGCGTTGAAGATGTCGAAGCTCGGATTCAGAAGCGCAACGGCATGGGCATACAAGGTTCTCAAAGTGTCAAGTCTGAGGGCGAGGAAGATATACATACTAGCAATATCGCACAAAGCGATGCAGAGCCTAATTTATCTAACAGTCAGGACAGTGAAGTTTCGGTCGAGGACAGGCCCGATGAAGCTGTAGCTACTAGACGGCAAAATAATTCTTCTACCTTGTTCATTCGCAATCTTCCTTTTACAGCCACAGACGGTTCACTGAAAGAGCACTTCGCCACTTTTGGTCCAATACGTTATGCGAGAATAGTTTTAGATCCTACCGCAGAGAGGTCAAGAGGAACAGGTTTTGTTTGTTTCTTCAACCAGGAAGATGCCGACGCGTGTCTGCGAGAATCTCCCAAGTTAGAATTTCCGCCAGGAAAAGCGAATCCCCTATATAAGAGCAAAGCCGTTCCATCGGTCAAGCAGTCACTTCTCGATGATATTAATATCGATCAGTCTGGCCGCTTCAGTCTTGAGGGTCGGATTCTGCAAGTCACTCGAGCGGTGGATCGAAATGAGGCTGTACGGCTTACAGTTGCCGGCAACTCTGTGCGAGATGTACGAGACAAGGACAGGCGACGACTATACTTGCTATCCGAAGGCACAATCCCATCGAACAGTCCTCTGTACGATAAACTTACGCCGTCAGAAATCAAGCTACGAGAGGATAGTGCCAAGCAGAGACAGACTCTGATCAGAAGCAATCCAACACTTCATCTTAGCCTTACTCGACTCTCAGTCCGTAATCTCCCACGCAGTATAACGTCAAAAGATCTTAAGGCCTTAGCAAGAGAGGCTGTCGTCGGCTTCGCCAGTAATGTAAAGTCTGGAATCAGGCAACAACTGTCGAAAGAGGAACTCTCTCGTGACGGCAATGAGTTGAAGGAGGCTGAGAGAGCACGAAAAGCCAAAGGGAAGGGAATCGTCAAGCAAGCAAAGATCGTTTTTGAGGGCAGGGAAGGCGCGAAGGTGGCCGAAAATAGCGGCGCAGGTCGTAGTAGAGGGTATGGGTTCATCGAGTACACTTCACATCGATGGGCGCTCATGGGCCTTCGTTGGTTGAACGGCCACGAAGTGGGGCACACATCTTGGGGTGTAGATGAGGAAAGCATATCGAGAGAAGCCGTGAAAGAAAAGAGCAAGCGGTTCATTGTCGAATTCGCGATCGAAAACGCTGAAGTGGTTGGAAGGAGGCGCGAAAGGGAGGTTAAAGCACGTGAAAGATCCAAACTCGTTACCGAAAAAAGAGAAAAAGGAGAGATACCTCAAATGACTCCCAAGGCCCTAAGCAGGAATGCCTCAATGGCGAAGACTAGGAAAGGGTCCACGAAAACTCGTGTTTCTGATACAAGGGATAGCAACGCTTCGAAGATTTCGACCGCAGCTTCCAATCATGGTAATGCGGTGGACCTTCAAAAGCTTGCGAAGAGGCAGAAAATCATTGAGAAAAAGAGGATGATTCGGAGGTCGAGGAAGAAGGCCACAACAAACTAAAAGTGATTTGCCAAAGGTCCCCGACGGATCAACATATTCGAGAGTCGCGACATGCTTCAGTGTAAATCGGGCAGATTTTGACCAAGATACTATCTTGGCATGGTTTAGCATTAGTCCTATCAATCTTCCTAGAGGACATTTCGAATCTCCAGTGACTAAGGTGATGGGGTTGCTCGGGAGCTTGCATTGCGTACGTGTGCTTGACGCAGATACTTTGATGACCAGAGATGTCTTTGCTGGTTAGTGCTTGGGCAGAGGCCTTTATTGGGCCTCGAGTAAGAGTTATTGTACCTAAAGTCTATATGTGCAGCAAGCCGCCAATACAACGGCTCGGGACCTCCACCTGCAGGTTTCCGCTTTCTACTTCTGATATGTCTTGCAGATACTCTACACGCTGATAAAACCGACGCTCCCATCATGGTCCAGATATTGTCAAACCTGTCACAAAATATCTCACTTCGCACAAGAACCGATGGCATTTATCGACGATATCTGCTGCTTGCAGCAGGCAAATAACAGATATCACATTCATCGCAGTGTGCCACGACTCAACAAGAAACCCTTCCCCAGATAAGCAGCTTCACCCTATAGGGTAGATAAATAGAAACCCAAAAACCATTAATTCCAAATCGCTTTGCAGCCTCAAAGTCACTGAGAATCAACAAGAGGGCCACCCAAAGAGAATAACTCCAACGATGAATCCAGCTAGCCCACTCAACGAATGTAAGTAGCAAAGCATACACACACGGAGACTCCGTCTACACGAACGAGTAAAACTATAAGAATGGTCGACAAATCGCTCATGCTTCGTTTCTCCAGTATTGTATGTACCTTCTACGCGCCGCCACCAATCTCTGCCTACAGTAGTCAGGTACCCCCAGAGCTACTATACCAGATCAAGAAACAAATCGTCAGTCTCCAACGCTCTGCGCGTCAAGGACGAAGCTTTACGGCCAATAGAATCAGCTACGATGTGTAAGTTCGAGCAAACTACGTGGGCCTGTGGCCATCAGACCCATTTTCGATGCTCTCCATGCCACCATGCACGTACCTGGCCTACTTGCGAAAGTGTCAAAACGCTTTATCGCGTATTGGAAAACAGCCATTTCGAATGCCCTGGTTGTCAGAACGCTAAAAAGATACCAACCGACCTCTTCCAGCAGCGCAACTACTCTGTCGAGGTACCGGAGTCGCCCAATCAAGAGCGCTGGACGGCGTTTTGGGAGGCCATGCGGAAGGAGTACGGTTCTCCGCAGCAGATTCAAAACCGGCAACAGTGGCAACAACAGCTGGAGCAGTATCAGCAGCAGCAACAACAACAAGAGCAACAACAGCAGTCACGTCACCACCTCCAGCATCCGTATTCCGGGGTCCGCTAAGGCATCAAAACCAAGGCATCAGTATGAGAAGCTATCGTGGACGTCTGATCTTGTGCGATTGGCACGGAAACAACTAGGGCAAGCACACATGAAGCATGGCTTCGGATGCTGTTGGTAATTTACTGGGGTATGGATATGGCGGTAGATTTTCTTTATGGTAAAGCTTAGTGGGTGAATGTAGTTGGTTTTGGGGTTCGGTTGCTGCAAACCGAGCGTAACAGGTTGAGTGGTTGGATTCTTTTTCGACGGGCGGTGAGACATTTCAAGATATTATTATGACGATTGAGCTTAATGGATGGATGCCGTTCGTTTCCAGCCGATTAAGCTGCTACTTTTGTTGTGGTACCCGACCTAGCAACAATCATAAACCTTTTGTATCAACAGTGTCCTTCTCTAGCATTGCACAGCAATTCTGAGGCTCAAATAAAATCGTATATTGAAGAATATTTGGGCTTCGCCTTTCAGAAATACAGAGAACAGAGTTTCTACCTGCAGCATGCAGGAATTGATGGTTTTGCTCAACGTCGACGTTACTTCAGACAACCTTCGGTATCCTGCATGAATATATGTGGCACCTTTCGGCACGCGCATCTGGTGCCGATGCCATCGTGCTTTGCGCGGCGCAACAACGTGTGGGCATGCAAGGAGCCGCTATCACCATGCAGAACACCTGAAGAGTTACATTAATCAGTCACAAATACATGGGATAGCCAATGAGAACGTCCCGCTCTATCTAAAGTCAAAGTTTCCTCAGCGGACAGTCGAGTCTGAAAACTGATTACCCAGCTCGTGATACTGTGCAGCCATGTGGTGTACCCAATGCTCCCGTCGTACATCTAGCGAGGCCACATACAATGGTTATTGTCCATGTCGACGTAATATCTTAGCCATAGCAAGGTGACCCACCCTGACAACGCTTTCCTATAACTAGCTTGAAATTTTCAGCGTTGCACTTTGCCGACGATGTTATACCTCTTGCTGAAGAACGTGAACCAATCATGCAACACTTTCTTGTCTTTATCCTCGAGATCTTCATACTCGGGTCGGCAGTCCTCGATCTTCAATGACGATTGGGCCAGAGCCCGGGAGGCATCTTTCCCTGCGAATACTGCCAGGATGCAAAGGTTACCAGCGACTCCACTTTCATTCCAGAGCTCTTGGGCCTGACAGCTGCCAACAGAGCTCTAAGAGAATCATATTATGAACCTACCATGGTATGAAGCCTTTGGCGCATAAGCCTTGTTCGCAGAGACATCAAAAACCGTGCCCTTGATCGCTACATACGTAGGATGATCCTCGCTAGTCCCTGCATTGTTTGGTCGATTAGCTGCTGCTCCCCAGGGCGGAGAATGGCAATTTGAAATCGCATACCGTCGCATTTTGCTAGCTCTTCGACGCTGATAGGATCGTCTTTTGGCGGATTGAGCTTAGGAGGATCTTTAGGGTCAAAGCTCCGGGTACCCTCTTGCGCTGGCATTTGCGATGGTATAACGAATGGCTCGTGGAGGGCACTTGCTTGCAGTAGTGTAATATAGGGTGGCTCTCCGGGAAACGTTCGGATATCTGCCGAGGAGTTGTTGTGGCACAATGACAATGATAAAGATATCGGAGATTGAGAGTGAATATTCCTCGAGGTATCAGATAATGGTACTTTGCTTGTCACTTGGACAAGAAACAAAGACGTTTGGAGTAGTTCACTCGATTGAGTTGAAGACGACTTCAAGGTGCAGTAAGGTACCTTAGGGTTGCGGGGCATGCGGGGCACTAAGATAGCGCCCGAGATAAGGGTTCTTCTTATCAGATGAGGCACGTGCACCCGAGGTGTCATGTCCCACAAAGCATCACAGCCTTGTAGGCTTTGGACCAGGCTTGGCAGGTACTTGTCTCTTCTATTTGAACCACCTACCTGCTACCAATCAGATCTATGTATTCGGCTCGTAGAAGCGGTTCCTCTCTATGACTTCACAGGTACCTCTATCATGAGTGTCAACAACGAGAGGGCTACGTCTGCGGCCGCCAAAAGAGTCGTCTCTCCCGGGTTGTCATAAATTGGGGCGACTTCGACAACATCCGCACCGATGATATCAATACCTTCGAGACCATCAAGAACCGAGAGGAGTTCTCGCGTCGACCATCCACCTACTTCTGCCGTTCCAGTCGCTATTGCTTAACGTCAGCTGATAATGTCTTTGTCACGGACGGAGTCCCAATGGAAGATTCCGGCAAGTAGGTAGAGAGTTCAGGAAAATTGATGACCCTGGATTGTTTGAGATGGCTTACCTGGTGCAAAAGCAGGATCAAGTACATCAATATCAACGGACACGTATACTCTTGTGCCTGCAACGCGGTCTTTGAGCTTCTCGATAATGCCATCGACCCTAATGCGGTCAATGTCCCTGGCTTTGACAGTCTCAAAGCCACACCGAACGTCGTTCCGCATGTCTCCCTTGCGCCTCACCAAAGGTGCTCGAATACCTGCATGGATGGATGAGTTGCGAATTAACCCTTCTTCGTGGGCTAGGTGCAGGAAAGTGCCTATTACAACAGCTTTTAGTTGTGACACCCGGTTGAAATACAAGTGATTGATCTTACCATGGTTTACGCCACTAGATGGACATTGCACTTTCAGCAATCAATTCCTCAAGAACGCGTGGGTTTCGATCGTCTTTCCTCCATGGGCTTACGCATAGTCTGAAATACCTCCACCTGTGTGGATTGTCAGTTACGAGCAGATTCCAATATATAGCAACCTACCAAGTACCTTAGGGTCCCAGGTATCTATACGGTCGTCAGCCGTCGTCAGCCATTACAATATGTGTGGTATCTAAGCAGCCAAAATAATTTGGACTAACCTATATGAGAATCAAAATGAATGACCGACACTTTTCCCCATCGTGACTTTGCCGAGCGAAGCGCAGCAAGAGTTGTAGTGTGGTCTCCTCCTAAGGTAATGATACGTGGGGTCTTGGACTTGATTTCTGTCCGAGCAGTTCGACCGGATATAACCTCGGTCATTCTCAGCCTTTGCACATATTTCCATCACAAAAGCTAACACAGGTGGAGCTGAAATGGGGCATTCTATTCCTAGTGGCGAGACATGCTTACCCTGTGCGCCTTTTCGAGCTGTTTTAGAGCAATGGTGTTATCGAGGAATGTCAGAGGAGCATCGCCGCAGTCTATGATCCTCGCCCAGTCTATGAACGGATTCTTCCCTGTGTGGAATATTAGATTCATGACATAGAATTCTGGGGTTACCCTTCGTGCTGAAATCGAGACTCCTACCAGTGTAGACATTCCAGCCGTCACGAGCACTAATTCGCTGAGAACCAATCCGAATGCCTCGAGGTCCGAAGCGAGCTCCAGGTCGTGCAATGACGCTCTATAAGAACTTAGATGCAGTAGAAACACATGACCACAGAATTGATGTTAGAGAGTGGATGAAATCCACGTGATTTAGTCTGTAGCTGTCCATTCTTTCCGATGAGTTTCTTGACCGTACATTGGCCATCAAGCATTTCATTACCAACGTTACCAATGCAAAAAGAATTAGATAGCCCTCAAGCATTTGCAACGTCACGTTTGACTAACGAGAACCGAAAGCTTCAACTCAACTTAAAAGCCTTCCTACAGCGGCTGTCTTATATTCTCTCGAGCCAAGAAACAAAGGACTAGATACACCACGAGAACAATGCGAGATTATTCAATTAAAATTTGGATTCAAGATGATATGTAAAGCGCAAGTAGACTGACCGTATCAAATGGCGCCCCCAATATTGCAACATCATACGCCTCCATCACCTCGTCAACAAAACAGTTCGCATACGGCAAATTGGCAAAAGTTGTCAGGCCCGCAAAATCGCTGCCGGTAATGATATCAATGCCATCGTCGAGCCTGGTCGATTCGATGGGCACCTGATGTGGATGGAGACCGGAGATGGGTGGGAAGATTAGATCCCGTGCCAACGATAGGGTGATGTTCGGAAGGAAGGCGAGGATGAAGGAAATGATGAGCCTCATTTGAAGCACCGTGGTGATGAAGCAAGATGATTTCACTATCGAGGTCTAATCTGTTATGTTTGTAGACTTTTAGATTGAAATGTCTTGTACAAGGTTACCAATGACTACAGGTCCTTCCTGCAGCGGACTGAACATTGCTTAAGCGTTGCCGAGCTTGTTCAGGTATAGCTAACTTACGCTCTCATACAAATAATTCTTGTTAAGAGACTTTTTGCTAATGCAATGTTCAGCCCGCTGCAGAAAGAACCTGTACAAGGCTAGCCTTACGAAAAATAACATCAAAAGTTCTTGAAATTCGCTAATGCACTTTCATACAAGTTTGTATGTATTGAAATAAATAACATTGAAGAAGATTTCAGTTCTTTATTAAAGTTTTGTTGAAAATTCAACTTTACTAATTCTATAAACTTCAGCAGCTTTCACTAAGTAACTTTCTCACTATCATCATTCATAATTGTTACGATCCTAGCTACGCACCTATGTTGGTAGCTATGTTGATGGCTATGTTGATGACTATCGCCGGCCGCTCGCCGCTAGGCTATAGGGTTGTTCCGAGGCCAACCCTATTCAGGGTTAGCTTATGTTCTTCTGAGTCATATAGATAGCCGGCTCTTCCCTTCTAGATACTTTCCTTCCTTAGCATTTATATACTCGTTACATTACACCCATATGACTCGCTCTATGCTGGCCCCTAACATTATATAAATGCTTCTTCGTTACAGGCGAAGTGAAATAATCTGCATCGACCCTCGAGTGCTTCTGTCGACCCTTCAACCCACTATCGACATTTGGTCTAGCCGGCTTGCAACCGTCAGCAGCACTCATCTCCCTTCCCTCGTGAGCTGATTCAGCGAGGATAAACAAAAGATTCGAACTCGTGCGCTGATCAGCGAGTATAAACAAACGATCGGAACCATCCGACTAGATCAAAGATCAGCGAATTAATCGTTCATTCAGATTCGCAAGGGATTCTTCGAATTTGTTGAACAATCAAACGGGGCCAGTCTATGACTGCGTGAAGTCTCTATCCCAAAGAGCAACCAAAGAGACCAGTCAAGAACTGCGTGAAGTCTCTACCTCAATGAGCAAACCTCAACAGTGAGCCTGCTTCAATGACACTCATCGTCAATGCGATGACTCATCTACCCTCATCGCTCTACTCACCAGTGAACCGGTCCGCCTACCCGTTCATGTGCAACTAGTGAGCCTGCTACAATGACATGATAATGCCTTTGACAACAAGCAAACCTTTGAGCTTGTTTCTATATCGAAACCTCAGTGAGTCTGCTTCAACGACACCCTCAATGCAATGATCTACCCACCCTCATCGTTCTACCCATCAGTGAATCGATTCTGCTACTCGTTTACATGCAACTAGTGAGTCTGCTACAATGACATCTACCCTCAATGCGATGATCTACTCGTTCACATCGCTCTATCTATCAGTGAATCTGATCAAATGTTCACATGCAACTAGTGAGTCTGCTTCAATGACACAATCATCTTCGATAACAAGCAAATCTATGAGCTTGTTCGTGTATCGAACCTCAACAAACTCATGAGCTTGTTTCTATATTGAAATTCCTCAGTGAGTCTGCTACAATGACAAGTCGATGATTGATCTCTTCAATGAGCAAGTCGACTAGTGAGTCTGCTTCAATGACATCTTTCATCAATGTGATGATTCATCTACTCACATCGCTCTACCTATCAGTGAATCGATCTGTCAACTCGTTCACGTGCAACTAGTGAGTCTGCTACAATGAAATTCTCAATGCGATGATCTACTCGCTCTCATCACTCTACCTATCAGTGAATCGATTCGTCAACTCGATCATGTGCAAATAGTGAGTCTGCTACAAAGACGTCTTTCGTCAACGTGATGATCTACCTACTCACATTGCTCTACTCATCAGTGAACCTGATCAAACGTTCATGTGCAACTAGTGAGTCTGCTACAATGACATCATTCTACCTCGCATAGTGAGTCTGCTACAATAGGCATTTCGATTCTACATAGAGCTAAGAAACACATTCATGCGAACATGAATTGTTGAAGAGAGAAGATAATGTTACGACTCTAGCTACGCATCTACGTTGATAGCTATGTTGATGACTATCGTCGATCGCTCGTCGCTAGACTATAGAGTTGTTTCAAGATCAACTTTATTCAGAGTTAGCTTATGTTTCTCTGAGTCATATAAATAGTCGACTCTGCTCTTCTAGATACTTTTCTTCCTTAGCATTTATATACTTGTTACATTACACTCATATGACTCGCTCTATGCTGATCTCTAACATTATATAAATGCTTCTTCGTTACAGACGAAGTGAAATAATTTGCATCGACTCTTGAGTGCTTCTGTCAACTCTTCAACTCACTATTGACATTTGATCTAGTCGACTTGCAATCATCAGCAGCACTCATCTCTCTCTTCTCGTGAGCTGATTCAGCGAGAATAAACAAAAGATTCAAACTCATGCGCTGATCAGCGAGTATAAACAAATGATTGAAATCATTCGACTAGATCAAAGATCAGCGAATTAATCATTCATTCAGATTCGCAAGAAATTCTTCGAATTTGTTGAACAATCAAATGAGATCAGTTTATGACTGCATGAAGTCTCTATCTCAAAGAGCAATCAAAAAGACCAGTCTAGAACTGCGTGAAGTCTCTATCTCAATAAGCAAATCTCAACAGTGAGTCTGCTTCAATGACACTCATCGTCAATGCAATGATTCATCTATTCTCATCGTTCTATTCATCAGTGAATCGATTCGTCTACTCATTCATGTGCAACTAGTGAGTCTGCTACAATGACATGATAATATCTTCAACAACAAGCAAATCTTTGAGCTTGTTTCTATATTGAAATCTCAGTGAGTCTGCTTCAACGACATTCTTAATGCAATGATTTACTCACTTTCATCGCTCTATCTATCAATGAATCTGACTCGTCATCGAGTTCACATGCAACTAGTGAGTCTGCTTCAATGACATCTTTCGTCAATGCAATGACTCAGCTACTCACATTGCTCTATCAATCAGTGAATCGATCTGTTGACTCGTTCACGTGCAAATAGTGAGTCTGCTACAAAGACGTCTTTCGTCAACGTGATGATCTATCTACTCACATCGTTCTATCTATCAGTGAATCTGATCAAATGTTCACATGCAACTAGTGAGTCTGCTTCAATGACATGATCAATGTGATGATTTATTCACTTTCATCGCTCTACTCATCAGTGAATCTGATCATACATTCATGTGCAACTAGTGAGTCTACTACAATGACATCATTCTATCTTGCATAGTGAGTCTGCTATAATAGACATTTTGATTCTACACAAGACTAAGAAAATACATTCATGCAAACATGAATTGTTGAAGAGAAGAAGTAATGTTACGATTCTAGCTACGCATCTATGTTGATAACTATGTTGATGACTATGTTGATGACTATCGTTGATCGCTCGTCGCTAAACTATAGAGTTGTTTCAAGATCAACTTTATTCAGAGTTAGCTTATGTTTTTTTGAGTCATATAGATAGTTGACTCTTTTCTTCTAGATACTTTTCTTTCTTAGCATTTATATACTCGTTACATTACACTCATATGACTCGCTCTATGCTGACTTCTAACAATAATTATGCTTAATAATAAAGAAAATACAAAGTCAGCTTATAAAATTCAAGTCAACTTATAAATGTGTTGAGACTTAAGATTGAGTAGAATTTTCTAGTTATTAAACTTTAAAGATTTTGATACATGATCAAGAAATAATAATGATTCTGTTAAAATTCAGTTTACTAAATGAATAAACAAAGTTTATAAAAGTAATATAACAATGTGATACTTTAAGCAGACATAGTATAAATATATATTATGATAAAGTTAATTATTAAAAAGTTTTTAATAACTAGACTGATCATCGAATCAAGTTTTCATACTGTGATAATCAAATCTACTAAATGAATAAATGAGATCTATAAGAGTGATATGACAATGTGATATTTTAAGCAGACACAGAATGAGTATATATTATCATAGAGCTAATTATTAAGAAGCTCTCGATAACTTAAAAGAATCAATCAACTATAGAAAGTTTGTCAAGCATTATCAAGTTGAGCACAACATAATTCATGATATATTAAGTTGAAGATATGATGTAGTCTAAATAATGTTTTGACAGAGTCATAGAGTTTCAGAGCTAACTCAGATCTGATCTTTGACTCAGTCTTTGACTTTAATCTTTGATTTAATTTCTATGTGTCAATTCATCATGACAATTGTCTTTTCTTCTAAGTGAGTTTATTCTTAATTTCAATAATTAATGTTTTTGTTTACTCTGATAAACAATAATGTGCACTCATTAATTCACTCTAGAAGTTCTTGATAAAAATCTTCAAATCTTTGTGAGAAAATAAGAAAAAGAGAAACTTTTGATTGAATGATGATTCATCTTCAATTATAATGCATGTAGATGACATTATAAATAGTATATGTGATGTGTAGTTGATGTAAATGACAGCAATGATGATGTGTAAATAATGCATAAGCATTGTTTATCTTTCAAGTAAATGATGTTGTTGAGACAATAAAGCATAAACAAGAATGAATAATAATTGTTGATTTGTTTATTGCTCTTTCAGTTTCTCTCAACTTTTTATTTTCTTCAACTTCATCTTTTTTCAATCATGATTGTATCTTTATCATTGTATGATTACTTTTGACAGACTTTAAGTATATCTGTATCATAAGAATAAGAAATCTAGATCATGAGTTGTGAACATGCAATGATGCTCAAAGAGAATCATAAGATGATGAAGTTGATTGATGCTCAAGTCAAAATCATTATGAAAGTAAGTGATGTTACAACTTGAGATTTCACGACTATTACTGCAACTAACAGTATCATAAATCTGTTCAAAAGATATTAATCAGACGTGATGATCATGATGTTGCTGATGCTGCTGATGCTGAATCACTTGTGATGATGCAGATATTGTTAAATTCTGATTGAAAATTCATTGCTTTTATTGTTCAAACTTTCAAGTACATCTCAACTATCAAAGAAGAAATTTGAAAGACAATGAGAAAAGAAATGATCATTAATGCTTCATCAATGATCTTGTTGAATTCATAAACTTCGCGAAATTAAAGAATAATGATGAGATTTACTTATTCAACTTCTTGATGTCATTACTGATGCTTTTTAGCTGTTAATTATAAGAATCAGCAAAAGAAGTGTTGCTGATTTCAAAGCTTTAAATAGAATGATTTGTATAAAGTGTGCTTGAATTTTACACATTGAAAATAAAGCATTACTGTGTGATGTCATCTTTCAAAGAAAGACAATGTACAAGAAGTGTGCTCACTATGCAAGTAATGAAAATTTCTGTATCATAATGAATATACTTATCTGATACATTTGTTAAACATTCATGATTTAATGTTTAAATTCTCAACATCTGCATTTTAACTGTCAATGAATTCTTTCATTTGCAGAATATTTATGATAGTGCAATTGAAAATGAAGAAGAGAACATTATTCTGAAAACATTCATTGCTCATCAGAAAATTCTTTACAAGAAGTTAACAACAGCAACTTGTGTAAAGAATCATCTTGAAATAGTTCATAAACTTAAATTTCTAAAGATTCAAAAGCTCATTCTCAAAGAAATAATGATTATCAATGACATTGTCAGAAAAATTCTGAATGTAAAGCGCTTTGCAATATGTTCAATCTCAATTATATATCATTTTGTCAGCATTTCTAATTATTCTGATATATTTTAGCATAATCTGTCGTTTCTTGAATTTCTGTTTTCACGTCTCAATGTAAATCTGATAATGAAAAAGAAGAAGAAGTCTGCAATCTTATTTCATATGAAAAATGTTTGATGAAGTGATGATTGCATGATGTTTATTGTGTTGTGATAATTATGCTTTCTTGTCAAGCGCATTTAAGTGTCTTTGTGCTTTTTTCTTCTGTCTGTTGATTTACATATGTGATCATCTCATTAAAGAGCAAAACTATTATAATACAATGATTCTTCTTTTCTAATAATGAATTTATGCTTGAAAGTGAGTGATTATGCTTTTCGCTCATGTTTCAGTCTCATTTTGAAAGCTTTTATAAGCTTTGAGACATCTTTCATATCTTCGCTCAATATTCATTGATTATATTCAATGAAATATTCTTTTCATTGTATCTTATAATATAAGATTTTCTTTCTTTTTTACTTCTGTAGAATCTTTTCTACTTTTCATTCTTACTCATCATCAATAAGCTTGAAAGTGAAATACTTGAGTATAAAGTCATCATTTAGTCTACAATTATATGACTTTAAAAGAAATACATGAAAGACAGAGTAAACTCTATAAATGATTGAAAGACTTAAATGATACATCTGCTTATTTATAAATTCTTATATACAAAAAAGTTTTAGCATCTTATTTAATAGTTTCTTACTCAACTTCTTCTGCTTCAGATTTTTTGCTGATAGCATGACTAAATCATCAACATTAAAGAACTTAAACTTATGTTTTTGATTATAGTACTTTGTCTGTGCATTGATTATGTTTTATCATCATTTTATCAACGTGTTTTACATGTCTTGCAGCATTTCAATGCATTTTTTTGCTGCTGACACTTCTTCTTTCATAGCATCATTCTTGATGTATATGTCAAAAATGAATTCATAGTCATACATAATTTTAAAAGAATTACAGCTCAACGAAGCATGCTTTGTCTGATGATAAATGAACTTAACTACAAGTAAAAGCGTAGCTCAATTGTCTTGCTTTTCTGAACAATATATTCATAAATAATGTTTCAACGTTTGATTTTATCATTCTATCTGATCATCTGTTTGCAAATGAAAGATGATGCTTAATCATCATTTCATCTTGACATGATAGCAGATCTCTGATCAGAATGCACTGATAAATAAAATATCTTTATTAATAACTATATTATTCAATATCTCATATCTTAAAGCAATTTACTTAAAGAACAACTTTGCTAACTTTATGATAGTTGAAGTTTTCTTTGTAAACAGATAATGTATCATCTTTGTGTAATGATCAATTATCATGAGAATCAAGTCATATACAACTTCTTTTCATTTACTAGACGACAGATTTGCTATGAAATTCATAGTGATTTCTTTTCATGAATTTGTGAGTCGAGATAATGATCTCAACTCATCATATGATAAATGATGTTTCATCTTTACTCTTTGACAAATGTCACAAGTATTTATATATTTTTTGACATTCTTGATCATACTTTTTCAGTAATATTTGCAATCTAATAGCTTGCTGATCTTATCAGCATTAAAATGCTTCGCTAACAAATCATCATGATGATGTTTCAGTAACTCTTCTCTGACAGAAAAATCTTTTAAAACATACAATGATTCGTTGTACTTTATCATTTCTTGATTATTCAATGTTCAAGCTTCGACGTCATTCTTTCATATACTTGTCGTTTCATCTGCTTTTAATCTCACAGTAAATTTATTTTCTTGCTGTAAGATCTTGATGAGTTCGACTATAAATTTACTATTGAAGTCATATGTTGTTTTGTAAATTATCAGTACTCTGACAATTGCATGTAAAATGAGTTGTTTGCAATCAACAGTTTCAGCAACAGAATTAAGCTGTTTCTCAGCTACATTGTGATTTTTATGAGTTAATGTTTCAACATTTGTGCTTTTTAAAGTTGTTAATTCAAATTGAAAGATTTTATCTTTTGAGAAATGTACTTCATCTAGATGCATTTCTTGCATTGCTAAAATCATAATTTTCAACAGCATACTTCTGACATGCATTGCTGAACACATATTTGTGTTTTTATTGACACTGTGAACAAACATCTTCTTGACTTCATTAATCACTTATGTACAGTAAATTTTATCTTGCGATCTGCTTTTGATATGTTTCGCTGAATATTTTTGTTCATTAACACTGTGAATGAATGTCTTCTTGACATCATTAATTATTTATGTTCATTAATGAATTTCATCTTGCAGTCTGCTCTTGACATGTTCTGCTGAATATTTGTTCATACTTATACTGTGATCGAACATCTTCTCGACATTGTTAATCACTTGTATACAGTATAGTTCTTTGATCGCTACGAATATAAAGCTATTTAAGCTTTCTATTCTAGTCAGCTTTCGCTGCAAAGTGAGCAGCAAATGATTTGCAAAGATATTCTCATTCTTATAATCAAATCATCTTGACAACACATTGATTGAGTTTGTCTTTTCTGATTTATGTGCTATTTCAAAGTTGCAGATCAACAATCTCATGATTCATCTGACTTGTCTTTCGTTTAACTTTTGAATGTTCATAAAACTTTTTAAATTATTATGATTCATCAGAACTTTGACAGTATGATAATTGTCTTTCACATAGTGTCATCAATGTTTAAACATCGTTACTATGACTAGAAACTTCTGATCATGTATTTCATAGTTTCTTTCAACATCTATCATCATTCTGAATCAGAATGCAATCAAATGTCACTGATTTTTATCATCTGACTGAGACAAAATACTCGCGACTGCATAATTGAATGCATCAATCTCGATGCATATATGTTGCTCTGAGTCAAAGTGTCTTAGTATAGATGTTCTCATAAAGACGTCGTAAAGCTGATTAAAAGCTTGTTTCGCTTCGTTCAATCATATAAATGAGTTTGTTTTTACATCTTTTACACTATTTCTCAGCAATTCTGTTAAAAACTCTGCTATCTGAGAGTAATGATGTATAAAATGTTGATAGAAATGAATGAATCTCAGAAAAACTTGTATTTTTTGATACATCTTTGATCTGAGTCATGTTTTGATGATGTCTATTCTACTTAAGTTTATCAAAACACTCTCAATAAATATGACAAATTTTAGAAAGTTCACTTTAGTGATAAAGAATTCACACTTCTTCAAGCTAACATATAGCTTGAACTTTCTTAATTTCTTGAGAATTTGCTTCATGTGATCTACATGATCAGTCTTCTTTATGAAGAAGATTAGAATGTCATTCAGATAAATAACATAAAAGTCATTTAAAAACTTTGTCAAGATCTTATTAATATAAGTCTGAAAAATGACAGACATGTTGATTAAATCAAACGACATGATCATATATTTGAAGTGATCATAACAAGTACAAAACATCATCTTTCACTCATCTTCACATTGAATTCTGAAATGATGATAAACGTTCTTCAAATTTAACTTAATAAACTGCTTGACTTTATTAAGTCTGTCTAAAGTTTCACTAATTAAAGACAGTGAATGATGATTTTTAACAGTGATTTTATTCAAATCTTGATAGTTCATGCATAAATAAAGATTATCATTCTTTTTGAAAATGAATAGAATAAATGCATCAGTTGAGCTGATGAAGTGCTTAATTCATTTTTTCACTAAAACATCATCTAAATACTGTCTCAAAGTCGTTAACTCTGTGTTTGACAAATTATACAACAATTTATATGATGACTTTGCAATGATTTTGATTGCATGATCATGATCTTCATGCAAAGACAGTTTATTTGCACTTTCTGTTGAGAATACATCTTCATATTTTTTTAATTCAACAAGTAAAGTTTGTGTTTTAAATGCATTTGTAATACAACTTGTTATGCTATTCATTGCTTTCACTTGATGTTCAACAATCAACTCTTTGACAATGTTAATCATGACAAAAGTATATACAGTAAACTCATCTTGTAAAGCTTTTGCAAATGCTTGTGCAAAGAACAACTCAAATGCGTACTCATTCATGTTGAAACATCATGTTCTTGTGATCATGTTTATTTGAATACGCTTGAATTGCATATTCAACATACTCAAGATCAAGAGAGATTCTTTCTTGTCAATAGCATAAAAGATACTTATATATTTTTTCTTTATGTTTCAGCTGTCTCTCAGTCAATAACACATTTTATAGACGTCATAACAATAAACATTCTGATCATTCATTTAAATAAATCTTGAAAGATCAACGTTTAACAATGACATATCTTGCTTCATGATAAAACATTGACTAATCATGTTTATCTTAACATTAATATTTATATGAATCTTTGTTTCTGTCTTCTGATCTTTCTGAATTACATGCTCTTTATATATAAGAGTCTTTACAAAAAGAACTTCTTGTTTTTTTCTTGATGATTTGAAGTGTTCATTGAGAGCTTGTCTTTTCTTGAAATCTTGAAACAACTCATATGTGATATTGAATCAATGAATACTCAATTTGCATCAAATTCTTTTGATTTATTCTTGATCTTTTCATCTTTACAATCAGTAAAATAATGATTTTTTCAATTGCACATGTAACACGTTATGTTAAACAAATTCTTGCTATAATGTGATGAAGTATATGAGCTTGTCTTTAATAAAGAATCAGATTTGATTGATCAATGAGATTTCTTTCACTTTAAATGAGTCTTCTTGTTGATTTTATCTTGATCATGCAAGTTCTCGTCTTAAAATCATTTCAACAACAAGACATGTTCTTTTTGCAAATTTGTTTTCAATCGAGCAACAAGATTGATTAATGCATCTCATGTGATAGAAATCGACTGCACATTAGTAATGATCACATGCAGCTCAAATCTCAACTTAATGAATAGATGAGCTCACTTATGCTCATTATTATACAACGATAGTTGATGTTTCAGAATGCTCAAATGAGCTGCAAATGTTCATATCATTTGATCTGAACGTTGCAATGCATTTGCATACTGCTGAGTCATGTTTATATCTTGATTCATTGAATCTTCAATTAAATTCAAAAGAAAGTTGATAAAATTGAATCACATCTGCTGAGCTGCAAATATAGTTTCTTTGTGATTGAATCAAAGTTTCTTTGATTCATTTTTTAAATAAATCATGCAGTAATTGTAATCATAATTGTAATTCATACACTCTTGTGACATCGATTTAGACTCGACTCATGAGAGATTCTATGCTACTTATATCGAGTGAACAAAACTCTCTGAGAAAGAAAATTACTTGTCGTTTACACAATTGCTTCACGCAGTCGAAACAATGAGATTGACACTGTGTTACCAAGTAATGAATTTATAGCTTCTATTCAGCGTGTGATGCTTAAGTAAACTCTTGATGAGAGTGTCTGTGCTGTTTGATTATGATGCATCGTTTTTGCTCTGCTCTTCACTGATGATATTTTATACAATGATGTTTCGATTCAATTCTCGATTCAAAGACGAAAGACGTTTTCTTTGCACTCATGATGCTCGTGATTGTAACGTACGTAGAGCTGTGTTCTCTTACTCAATGATTGTCATTCATTGAGCAGAGAAATATGTGATGAAAGAGAGATGCACACGATGAAAAGATAGAGTGTGATTGTACTAAGTAACTCTTTTCTTCTCTTGACTTGACTTGTGTCATGTAAACGTTGAATGAACTGTTAGTATAAACGTGCAATCATAATCGTTCGATGTTTGACTCTGATCGATGAAAAAGAATGCATTCTGATCATTCTCTTGAGCTCTTGATTTTTCACGTAGATAGATGTATGACTTGACGTCAAGTAAAGAAGATGAGTTCAAGCTTTTTCAGTATATCAGCGTGATCGACGAGTCACTACTTCTTCAAGCACTGTAGTCATGATTCTCAGACTGAGAACAACTGTTTTATCTGATATCTTTTCATCAATTACTTGATGACACTGTCAATGTGATGAAGACGTTTCAGTATATCGACGCAGTCAACGAGTTGCAAATTCTTCGATCACTTGTAATCACGACTCTCATACTGAGAATGACTATTTCACTAGATATCTTTTCATCTTTTACTGACATCGACATGTCATCAATTATCTTCATAAATTGATTGTGACTGTTAGAAGAGATGTTGTCGCGTAGATAAAAACTCTGCACAATCAACTTTTCTGCTTACACAACATTTTAACATCGTTTGAACTGCGTCGAATTGAGATCTCTTGACTCTTCTGACTTCTATTCAAAACATAGAATCAAAAGATTCGTAGTCAACATCATGTACAGATAAATCTCGTTGTCGATCATAAATTATGCAGTACAAAATCTTTTTCTCATCACTTTTAAAATGTCAAAAGATATTTTAAAATGAGATTTTAACATTGCAAATTCACTCTTTATGTTCTTTTATGATTTTGTCATGATACTTTTTCAAAGACATTGAGAATCTTTGCTTTTGCAAAATGACTTCATGATGACTTTGTTTTGTCATCGTCGACACTATGAAGACGATGCATAAATCATTCAAATTCTTCATGAGAGCTTGAGTGAAAATTTCATAATTTCTCTTCATCATTTCAACAATTTGCAGAGTTTCAATCTTTGATTGAATAACTGCTAACTTTTGTTTCTTTCGCAGTTCATCATATTGAAGCATTGCTCATGTCAGCTGTTCATTAATATCAAGAAAGAGTTCATTCTTTACTTCTTCACTTTCTGATTTCATTATGCAACATTCATTTTCTGATATGATGTCTTGTAAGATTGAAATATCATCATTTCAACTTTGTTGCAATTGCGTTGCTGTTATCATGCTTGAATATCAAATTGTCATCTTTAAGAAGAGTTTGAAATAATTAAAACTGTAATGATCAGATTTACTAGATGAATAAATGAGATTTATAAGAGTGATATGACAATGTGATATTCTAAGCAGACATAGAATGAGTATATATTATTATAGAGTTAATTATTAAGAAGTTCTTGATAACTTGAGAAAATCGATCAACTATAAAGAGTTTGTCAAGCATTATCAAGTTGAGCACAGCATAATTCATGACATATTAAGTTGAAGATATGACATAGTCTAAACAATGTCTTGACAAAGTCATAAAGTTTCAGAGCTAACTCAGATCTGATTTTCAACTCAGTCTCTGACTTTAGTTTCTGATTTAATCTCTATGTGTCAATTCATCATGACACATATTTACATTTTGACTTAACTCAAGTACTTGAGTTGAATCTTCTGACTTGACTTGAATACTCAGATCGAATTTCATGACTCAACTTGATATCAATCTCAAGTCAAGTCAGAACTTGCTGATTTGACTTAACTCATCAAGCAATTGAATATGATGTCAAGAGAGTTAAATATAGAAATTTTTCCGGTTTTTCGTCTTTGCATTACCTTTTTGCATTATCTTTTTGATAGAATGTCATAAAGAAAAACATGAAGAAAAACATAAAAAAGAACATAAAGAAGAACATAAAGAAAAACATAAAGAGAAACATGAAGATCATTTGATAGAAAGCTTTGATAGAAAGCTATGATAGAAAGCTATGATAGAAAGTCATGATGAGAAACTATAAAGACTGTTTGATAGAAAGTCATGAAGAGAAGTCATGAAGAAGAGCTATGATAGAAAAACATGAAGACTATTTAATAAAGAATCATGATAAAGAGTCATAATAGAAAGTTATAATAAAATATCTATCTATTTATCTTCATGTCTTGATGAATCGAATTGAAAATTTTAAATCAATACTCAATTTCAATTTTCTGATTCAACTTAAATACTTAAGTCAAACATCTTGATTCAACTCAAATACTTAAGTCAAGAATTCTGACTTGAATTAAATCTTAACGAGTTGAAAACTTGACTTGATCTTAACGACTTAACTTGATGCAATCAATTTATCAATAACTTGAAAGAATTGATCAATTATGAAGAGTTTATTAAGCATTGTTAAATTGAATACAACACATTTCATGATATATTAAGTTAAAAATATAATGTAATTTAAACAATGTTTTGACAGAATTACAATGTTAATTTAAATTTGATCTTTAATTTAGTTTTTAACAATAGTTTTTTTGATTTAATTTTTATATGTCAATTCATCATGATAATTGTTTTTTCTTCTGAGTAAATTCATTTTTAATCTTAATAATTAAGAAAAAAACAATCATAATGCATGCATCACAAATTTTGAAAAAGAGCATTACAAATAAAACAGAGTGAATCTAGAAGATGATTGAATAATGATAAATTGCATGAATCACAGCAATGTTGATTCAAAGATGATTGCAAGCGATGTTGATTCATCACAAGAAAACAGAGATGCAAGATTGAAATACTTACACAATGATGAAGAGAACATCATTGACGTTTCGGCAAAGAGCTTAGATAGCTTGTGAGCTAGTGAGCAGAGTTCATTCAATACTAATGCGCTTGAGGCGCATATGCTAGCTACTAGATGAGACGTTTGCTACAAGCTAGCTGTCAGCTGAGTTTGCATCGTTGATTAGCTTACATGCTACATAGATCAGCTACAAGCTGATTTAGCTGATTTAGCACTACTCTTCATTCTACTCGTCTATCTACTCGCTCATCTACTCTTTACCCTACTCGCCTACCTACTCGCTCATCTACTCTTCACTCTACTCGCCTACCTACTCGCTCACCTACTCTTCACCCTACTCATCTACCTACTCGCTCACCTACTCTTCTACCTACTCGTCATTCTACATGCTCAGCTACCTACTCGATAATCTTCGCTTCGAGCCCTATAGGGCTGACGCTAGGGAGTTCGAAGTTTTCACCTTCTTTTTCCCTTCATAGTTTCTACTTTCTAGAACAACAACAATCAAAATATCAACATGTTCAGCTATCAACTCAGCTATCTACTCGTTTGTCTACTAGTCAGTCTACTCGCTTCAAAACATGCTTCAAAAGACGCGTTGATCAAGCGCATAACATGAGTCAAACAGTGCTTCAAACAATGCTTTCTACTGAGCTTTCTACTGATCTTTCGACCGATCTTTCTACTGATCTTTCGATTGTGTCATCTAGTGAGCTTTCTACTGACCTTTCGACCGACCTTTCTACTGATCTTTCGACCGACCTTTCTACTGACCTTCCGACCAACCTTTCTACTGATCTTTCTACCGACCTTTCTACTGATCTTTCTACCAACCTTTCTATTAACCTTTCTATCAACCTTTCTATCAACCTTGCTACTGAGCTACCTATTGAGCTATCGACTAAGCTTTCTATCAAACGCTCTACCAAACATTCTACATGCTTCAAAATACGCGTCGATCGGGCGCATAACACGGGTCAAACAATGCTTTCTACATGGCTTTCTACATGGCTTTCTACAAGGCTCCCTACATGGCTTTCTACCAAGCATTCTCCATGTTTCCCTACCAAGCACCCTACCAAGCACCCTCCATGTTTCCCTACCAAGCACCCTACCAAGCACCCTTCATGTTTCCCTACCAAGCGCCCTCCATGTTTCCCTACCAAGCACTCTACCAAGCACCCTCCATGTTTCCCTACCAAGCACCCTACCAAGCACCCTTCATGTTTCTCTACCAAGCATCCTACCCAAGCACCCTCCATGTTTCCCTACCAAGCGCCCTTCATGTTTCCCTACCAAGCACCCTACCAAGCACCCTTCATGTTTCCCTACTAAGCACCCTTCATGACTCTCTACATGGTTTTCTACCAAGCATTCTTCATGTTTAAATAGATGGTTAAATAGCTACTTAAATAATCAATTTATCAAATGATTTATTTGATTACATACGAACCTTGAATGTAGAAATGTACGAAAAGCGAACATGTATTGCGCATTATATCTTTTGAGCAATTGATGTCTTTTGAGCAAATGACTGTCACCAAAAGATACAAGCGCTTGTAGCTAGCTATTAGTTGTTGATGAGTGACTATTAGAGCTTGTGAGCTAGAAGCTCGACTAAACAGATGTTTTTGACTGATGCTAGCTTGATGAGCTTGTAGCCAGTTTTAGCTGGTTTTGCCAAATGATTGATGTCATTGCTAACATTATTAATTTATTAATAAAGATATCAATGTTAAAGAAAGAGAAGAGCAAAGATCATTCATGAAAAAAGATAACATTAAAGCTGATTTAATGTTTTTGACTTGATTCAGAAGAAAAACATCATGTGAATCAAAACACATTCATCGCGAAGAATATACAGAAACTGAAGACATCAGTTCAACTGTTTAACAAGCAGTTGCATACACAGAAAAGCATGCGTCTTTCAATGAAAATTATGTCATGAGTGAACATAACAAGAGAAGAAATAGTGATGAGAAAGCAATGTTTTAAAGATGATTCATCATTGTTTTGCAAAAGATGAAAAGTCATGATTAAAATAATGAACAGAAGAGAAATAAAAGAGATACAGAAGAAGTCAATTGAACAGATTTTACAAAGAATCACAAACATGTTGACAAATCAAAGAAATCTAATCATGTCACTTTGCAAATTGAGCAATGATGACATTTTTCTTCTCGCAGTTAGCTCAGATGCTTAAGCAAATCTGAAAAAGACTCAAATATGAGCAAAAGAAATCACAAGTTCAACACATGTAACACATTGAATCTTCGCAATGCTGACATATAAAGTATACAGTACAATAAATACAAGCAATCAGAAAAAGATTATTGAAAGATTGATAAAAGATAACACAAAACTTCATGAAAATCTGAAAGTTCTAAGAATAGTTTGATTCAAGAAAATAGCAAATAGCAAAAAGATTCATTTATCATTCATCATAGAAATCGCGATTGAAGCAATGATGAATTTTTTTTCCCCTTCATTAAGTGCATGCAGTCTATGACTATGACACTGTTTAGACGCTGTATATATGTTAGATTACATGTATCTTGATCAAAGTCGCTGCTTTATATCTTCTCATTGATCAATCATATTGATAGTTTGCGCAAACAAGTGCTTTCAATCAAACAACTTCTTTCTTTCGTGCTCTTGTTTTCTCACTTCTTCATGTTCTTTTCACTTTACTCTTTCATTTTCAATAGTCATTTTCTTGTTGCAATTCAAGTACTTTTCAAGTACTTTAGCATTGCGATTCTTTCAATCTTGATGATAAATAACATCAATATAGTGTTCATGTTTTTGAACTGTGCTTTTGCTTTAAGTTGTAACTGTTCTGCTCTATAATGTTTGCAGTTCAGTAGTAAGTGCTTCGATGTTTGTCTCGCCTTGCATATTTCATAGCATTTGTTCAAATTATTCTCTGATAATTGATGCAAATAACTCTTGAAATAATCATGTTTCATTTTTAGCTGTATAAACGTTGAAAATGTCAGTCTGTTTATTTTTTGAAACTTCTTTAATGATCTGTAACTCAGATTCACTCTTGCTGTGTGCTTCTGATACTGATTTTCTTTTTTGATGCTGTCATTTCATGCAATTAGTCATTGCTCTTTTGTCTCTTTGTTTATTTGCTTTTTGATAAAGCTCATGATTGTTCTTTTTCTGATGTCGATTGCCGATCTTTTTCATGTTGTGTCTTTGATCAATTGATTCGCTGCTTCATTTTCAACAATGTCTTTGCAACTTGATATTTACTGTATGCACATATGACATTGATTTTGTTACAGATTGATCAGATTTTATTGTATATTATTGAATAACTTCAAGTTGACATTGCTCTTTGCTTTTAGTCTTTGCAGCGTCATTTGACTGTCTGTGTACACTCAAATTTCGCTGCCTTCAGATGCTTCTTTGCTGCATATCGTGATTGCATCATTGATAGCTTGCAATTTCGCTTTCGTTATGATTATTTCATTGATCATGCTTGTCACTTTGCTGCATCTAACAGACTTGTGCGTGAATATCATTGTGATTTCGATTTCTGTTTTGAGTTCTGCTATCATTTTTCAAGTTTGCGATGCATTGATGTACATCACTATGTTTTTCATCTTTTTGACTATTGTTTTCAGTTTTCTATAGTGTGTATTTATTGTTTCACACATTTCATCTTTTGCAAATTTGATTTGCATCTTTGTCAGATATTTAATTTTCTGATCTCATAATTTCTTGAAGTGAGGTATTTCAATCTTCTGTATTGAACTAAGCATTTTATGCACTTTGTTCAATATTCAATATATTTATGTGAGCTTCTCTTTGCAATTCTTGACTTTTTAAGACAACTTCGTTGTCGACTCGTTTCAATTCAGATAATTTGTTGTGTTCAGATTCAGATTCAGTTCAATAGTGTATTGAGATGAGTACAATATAAGTGTTTGCTTTCTTGTTGAATGCTTTTTTGATAATTCAACTATTTTAATTGCATAGTTCTTGCATTTTTGATCTAGTCATACTTTCACTGACGAAATTTCAGCCTCTATTTGCATGACTTCTATGAGTGATGTTCGAAATGCTCTCAGTATCTTTCATAACGCTGCGTTTTGCAGCTTGCGAAATTTGATTGCGTGACTTTTTTGATTGTTTCACCAGATTTCAACGTCATAGTCGCTAATAGTTGTGACACATGCTAAATACAACTGTCTTTCTGACTTCGCATTTAGTTCTCACTTATTATTCATTAGTTTAAAGAGTGAGTGTAGCGTTCTTGTGACTGCGACGATTTTCGTTTGCACATGCACTTTGAAGTTGAGCTTTCAATTCAGTCAGACTTCTAGTCATTGTATACAAATCTTCGATTTTATGACTGTGTCATTGAGTAGCATAATCGTTTGATCGAGTGTCGCTTTGTGATTTTCAAAATGAATCAATTCGAATTTTGAGTCATCAAATTGCACTGCGTTTTTATTCGCTCATGTAAATGCGATTTTCGTTGTCTTTTTCAGCTTTTTCACATTCTTGTCAATGCTCTTTTCTTCGATGTACAGTGCAACATCATCAATGTAGCTGAGTGACTGTAGATTTTCGATTCTTGCGCAAATCTTCAAGATTTTTATTTTTTATTTTTTTTATTTCTTCATTAAGTGCATGCAGCCTATGGCTATGGCACTGTCTAGGCGCTGTATGTATGCTAAGTTACATGTAACCTGGCCAAAGTCGCTGCTTTATATCTTCCCGTTGGT
>JAABUW010002635.1_pt1 | contig 26937 bp, 2 predicted proteins | sample 5560081 | NCBI WGS metagenome assembly JAABUW01 (sample SAMN10711882, study PRJNA513363) | rock metagenome | isolation source: Antarctica rocks | place: Antarctica: Victoria Land, Knobhead sud | reverse complement strand
GTTTGCACGGGCGGCGGGGAAATCTCCAGGACCTTGACATTGGAGCCGGCATTGGCGAGCTGATCGCGGAGGCAGAGAGTGAAGCAGTTGAGGGCCGCTTTCGAGGCGGAGTAGGCTGGCATGTTGCAGGCTGGGACGATGGCGAGGTTGGAACCGGTGCTTGCGAGGCGGGGCCTTTAGCGTGATCGCGAAGGAGGTAGACCGATTTCAAACTTACAAGACGATGCTCGTGGGGTATTGCTGGGACTGGAGGAAGGGCAGGAACGCGAGGGAGAGATTGACGAAGCTGGTGAAGTTGACGCTAACCTCGTTGTGGAAGGCGGACAGATCGACTTGGGTGGGCTTGGTGAGGTCGTAGGTGGCCTGGATGCCGGCGTTGAGGAAGAGACAGTCGAGGTCGGGGTGCTTGGTGGTGACGGTTTGGACGAAGTTGTTGAGGTTGTGGGCATCCTTAATGTCGTAGGCGAAGCCATCGGCTTTGCTGCCGTGCTTACGAACGAAGTCGTCGATTCTATCCTGTCGACGGCCGACGGCGATGACTTTGGAGCCTTCGCGGAGGAGCTTTTCGGCCATGCCGAGGCCGATGCCCGACGTGGCTCCTACCATGAGGACGCACTTGTAAGAGAACGACATGGTGCTCTAATAACGCCTTACAATGAAAGAATAGGCGCAATGCAACGCGCATTGATGGTGTTTAACGCTTCGTAAGGTGGAGAAGAAGGCAAGGGTTAAGGCTTGATTGACATTTCAAAACGCACGCAATTCGAATTTACGGCTTTACACACAACATACGTCTTCGGAGCGCACGACAAAAGGAAAACATCCTCTACTACCAGCAACGCGACTTCCCTTCCGAGTGCTGATACCGTAGGGCAGAGGAGAGACGTGTAAGCAACCAGTGTCCCAGAACATCATCAATAACCTCGCAACTTAGGACTTCGGAGTTAAGCATGCGGACTTTAGCCCGAAGACGTTAGCTGGTCGGCGATGACGGAAGCTGGGCAAACAACACCAGCGGCACGTGCGGCCCGCTGCGGAGGGTCGCGCGGGGTTGCAGTCACTCGTGGGAATGGAGACGAAGCAATTGTTTCACTTGGCTCAGGTTTAGTGCGCGCTTGTCTAATCGAATACTCAATACGGAGGAACGTCTTTGTCTGTCCTGACACAGTAGGCAGGTTTTGCAGCCTCCGATTTTACCCCTCCGTTTAATCTAAATCGGTTAGAACCTTCCGTATGCAATTAGTGCAATCGAATTAGAAAGAAGTTTAACAAACGCTTTAGTTAAATAACTAACGCATTCGTTAATTCAATTAGATAGATAAGAGCTATCTAGTCTCTTAGTTATAAAGCTTATTTGTATACATCTTTATCGATTTGATGCTTCTAAAGATTGTCGACAATATATATTCTTATTATAATAGACTTTTGCAACTTTATATATTACAATATTAATAGTTCTAGATCTTCTAATTCTTTGTTATCGCGAGTAACTAGACTAATTGTCGGATCGGATTTCGGTTCCAACTATTGAAATCGACTCGACTCGACAATTTCAACATTAGAAATCGACTCGAAACTCGAATCGATTTCTATTTTTTTAAAATTGATCTAATTCGATTTAAGTCGATTTTCGATTTTAATATTAGAAATCGAATCGAATTGTTAAAAAATCGAAAATTATATTATTATATCAAGAATTATTATTTTAAAATCTATGTAATTATAATATATTATTAGAATTATAGTTTGCTATATTATTAAATTATAATTACTTATTGGTATAAAATTCTACTTAATTTATCTTATATTTTTATTATTCTTTTGTATTATTGTTCTACTTTAGAATTTTTTTCTTTAAACTACTTAAAAATATTGTTTATACTATTTTCGATTATAAAATATTGAATTTTTTAAAAGTTTTTAATTAATAGTTATCTTTATTTAAAGATAATTCTAGTAAATCTAATTTTTGCAATTTGCTATTTAGTACTTTATATCTTAATTAATTTGCAAATTAATTCGATTAAAATTTTAATCGTATATATAATACTAAAAAAAAAAGTTTTAAGAAATATTAAATAAAATATTAAATAATTTTTTATTACTTAAACTAAAAGATAAAAACAAATATATTAAATGAAATATAAATACTAAGACAATAGTTATATACTACAATTAATAAAAGTATTTTGCACAAAATTTAAAATAAACTTGTTTTTTTATATTAAGTTAAAAAGATTAATATTAAAGTACAATCTAAGTTTTAAAACAAATATATTTAAATAATCTTAACTATTAATAATTTGTCAAAAATTGTTTGCAAAAATTGTTAAAAAATATTAAATTATTCTATTATATATAATTATTTAAATATATTAAATATAGAGAAAATATCTTTAATTTGTATTTTGTTTAAAACAAAAAAGATCTAAATTATAATTAATAATTAATCTAATTTTTATTTGTATAAATTATTGTTAGTAATACAAATAAGTAATACAAAACTAATATATTAATAAAAGAAAAATTATATTAATCTATTATTCTTTAATTAAAATAATTAAAAAATTTAATTATATAAAATATTTGTTAATTTAAATTTATTTTTTCGAATTATTAATAATTCGAATTTTCGAAAATTACTAAAAATATTTGAATTAAATCTAGTACTTCTAGATTGTATCAAATTATTAAAATTAATTTTTATAAATTTTAATTAAATTTGTAATAAAATTAAATTAGATTTAAAAAAGTCTTAATATATCTTTATTACTTTAGATATATAATTTAGTTCTTAAAAAATTGTTTATCTTAAAGTATTAATATATTAAATAGATATTATATTTTAATATTGCAAATATCTTATTAATTTTATTTCTCTTAATATTAAATATATAGATCGACAATTAATATTAAAATTTATAAAAATATTAGAATTTTTTAAAATAAAGAACAAACTTTTTGAAATTATTAATAATAATATAAGCAATAACAATACTTTTAAAAACAAACTTAATAAAATCTTAAATTAACAAGAATTTTAATAAAATAGACAACAAAATTTTATTTTTTGTTTAATTTATATTATTAGTTTAATAGTTTAAGACTTTATTGCAATTCTTAAATTAAAAATAACTATTAATAATATTGTTTTTTAATTAGAGAATAAATAAATTTAGAATATTACAAAAAATATAAACTTGTTTGTTGTAATTAAAAAAATATTTGTTTGTATAATAATATAAAAAGATAATATATTTGTTAAATCTTATTTAGATTTGCGCTTTTATTATTGTTATTAATAGCTTGTTTTAGCACTTAATTTGTTTTAGAGTTTTTTAAAAGGAAAAAAATAAAAAATCTTAAAAACTAATATAAGATATTTATATTTGTTGAAATTTTATTTATTTAATACTTTATCGTATATATTAACTACGCAACTATATTAATTTTTAAATAGAGAAATATTTAGAAAATTAAAAAATCTAATATATTCGACTAAACAAAAGCAAGTAACAATCGATTTAATTGTTTAACAATATATTAAATTCTTTTTATAAATATACTTTTATAGTTTTTTAAATAACTAATACTAGTATTTATTTAAGATTTTAAATATTTAATATAGTATTTAATTATTTTAATTATTTAGAAAAAACTATAACAAATTATAGTTGTTTTTAAAAAAAAATTATACTAAAAGTTTGTAAAAAAGCTTTAATAAAACTTGTTAAATATTATTTAAAAACAAAAGAACTTAATAAAATATTATATAATTTTACTAATATTTTAAATTCTACGCAAAAATTAAGTTTTTACAAGATATAAAACAAAAAAAAAATAATAGTTTTATAAATTACAAAACAAAATATTAGACAAAATTTAAAGTTTATTTTCGATATTATTATAATTTAGTTGTTGCTTTAAAAGCAAAAATACAAAAAGCAAATATTGTTAAAAAAATAATACAATATAATAATATATTTAATCTTTAATTAATTTTTTTTATAATTTGACGCAAATATTGTAAAAATTTTATTTTAATAATCTTAATACTTTTGTTTAACTTAAAACAAAAACAATTAATATCTTCGCATTAATATTATAAAAAATAAATATCTAATATAAAAATATTAAAAAAATAATGCTTCGAACTATCTTAAGTTAATACAAATAATTAAAGATATTCTTTTTTATCTAGTATTATTAGTAAATATTAAACAAACTTTTAATTTTGTTTGAAAAATATATTAATAAAATTGATCTTAAATAAGTTTGCAAATAATCGAACAAATTATAATAATTAAGTATTATAATTATATTATAAATTTAAATTTAAAAAAAACTATTATTAAATTGTAAAATATATATTGTAGAGTACAAAATAATAATTAGTAAATTAATAAAAGTAAAAATTCTTTTTAAATAAAATTCGAAATTCTTTTAAATAAAATTTATTTATAGCTAAATTATTATACAAAAAATTTATATTTATAATATTGTTATAAATAAACAAATATTATTAACAATAATATAGATAAATAATATATTTAAAATAACTAGATACTTAATATTGTATTAAATTAATATTTTTAACTTTTTAAAAATTATATTATCTTTAATTTTAATATATATTTAAATATAATAAGATTAAATAATTAAGTCTTAGTAATTTAGTAATAGCGTATTTAATTTCTTGTAATAATAAAATGCAATCTATAATATTGTTTAAAATAGTATTATAATACTATCTAAAACTATACTATAAATTATATATTATTAATATAAGAAATTAAGAAAATAAAAATTCGAATCTTTTTTAAGATACAATAATTTTCTTTTTGTGCAATCTTTTATAAAATTATATAAAATAAGATTGTTAAGTTTTTTAATTAAAAATATTAAATTAATAATTTAACTCTAATTATTTAGATAATTTAAATATATAATTATAATATACTTTTTGATTACTATATTTAATAAAAAAGAATATAAAAAATATATATAATAAAACAATATATTTAATAGATAATATAACAAAATAATACGAATAATAAAGTACAATAAATAAAATAGTTTAAATTTTCAATTTTTTGCTAACTATTTCGAATTTCGATATAACAAAAATATTTAAATATTAATTTTATTACTATTTATTATAGTAAAGTTTTAGATTCTATATTAATTGCTTTAACAATTACAAATTTTTAGACTTAATAATCTTGCAATTAATATAAATAGCAAGAAAATTGCTATCTAAGTATATAAAGTAAAATATTAATATATACTATATAGAAACAATAATAATACAAATAAATAATATATTTATTAGAAAAAAAGTTAATTATAAAATTTTTAATAGTTTTTTAAAAAGCTAATAAAATTGATACTTAAATTTAATATTTTTTATTGTTTTCTTTATTAATAGCTTTATTTTGCAAAATTTCTTAAATTAATTTTGCAAAGAATATTTTCGAAATTAACAAATTATTAGTTTTTTAATATTTATAAATTTTATATAAAACTATTGTTTTAAGTTTGTATTTACGCTTCTTCTATATTATAAATACTTAGCTAATAATAGCTTAATATATTATTTCTTTGTATTATTTTTTGTATATCAAAAACTATTTTAATCGATTTCTTTTCTTTGTTACAATTAATTTGCGTTGTTATATTTTTTTGCAATTTTTCGTCTATTGTTTTACAAGCTAAATTAAGTATATTAACAATATATAATATATTAAATATATTACTTAAATATATTATTAATTTGTTTAATTCGAGCTATTAGAGTTTTGAAAGAAAATATATTGTTAAATTAAATTTTTTTAATATTAAATAAAAGAATTAACAATATAGAATACGAAAATTGATAAATCTTACAATTAAGTATTTAATAAATAATACAATAAGATAATACGCAACAAATATATATATTTGTGTTCGATTTTAATAATTGAAGAATATATATTATACAATAATTAATATAATAAATATAATAATTTTCAATTATAATAATATTAAATAAAAGTAATATTTAAACTCTAATTTTAATATTAAATATATAAGTTTATCTTATAATTGCGACAACTTTTCTATTTAAATATTATATATTAATTAATATATTTAATATTATCTATTGTTTAATTTATATTATTTGCATATATTATTATTAAAACTAATTAAAAAAATAAACTTCTTAAAATTGAATTTCTTCTTATTTAGAAATTTAAATATTGCTAAGTAGCTAATACTATATTATTCAATAAAAGACTTATTTTGTATTATTTATATATATTATCTTTAAAACTAATTTAAAGTGCAAAATATCTATTTTATCTATTTTTTTGCAAATTATTGCTAGTAGAAATTGTACTACAATATAAATTAAAAATAAAAAGCTACTTTACAAAAAACAAAATATTAATTGTATAATATTTTACAAGCGTCTAATTAAGTTGCGAACAACAATTGTTTTTAAAAAAGTCTTTAAACAAATTTAAATCAATATAGAAAAAAATGTTAAAAATATAATAATTAATAAAAAAGTAGAAAAAGAATTGTATAATAATATATTTAAAAAGCTAGTTATATTGTAGCTGTAAAGTGTGTCTCGCAATATTAGATCTGCTTCGCAATAGTATATTTAGTGTACATTAATACGTGTTTGACAAAAAGTTGCGCAAACTAGATTTAAACAAAACTAATATCGAATTAGCAAATACTATTTGCGCATTGTTCTCTCTTAATAGCAAGCAAAAAAGCGTCTTATAGAAAATAAGAGTTTTTTTATATTTGCGTTTCTTAGCAATTAGTTTTACTACAAATACTACTATTACTATTATATATACTATCTAACTTAACTTGCTTAACTACGCAACTTTATTTAAAAAGATAGTAACTATTTTACAATTTTAATTGCTTTGTCTAAATAGAGTTGCTCAATTAAAAACAATAATTAACAAACTATTAATAACTTGTTTTCGCAAACATATTTAGAAGTCGATTAACTCTTAGAATATTATTGATAATTAATTGCGTAAAAAAAATTACGCAAATAATATATCTTAAAAATTAGACAAAAATAATTATTTTAATACTAGTACAACTAATAATTAAAACAAAAAAAATATTAAAATATTTAGTTTTAAAAACAAATCTATATTGTCTATCTTAACAAATACTATTACGCAATATATTAATAATACAAATATATTACAATTTCTAAGATTTAAAGTCGAGCTTGCAATTGCAAAACTTTAGTTTGCACAATATATTAATAATTATTGTTGCAAATATAGTAATAATTATTATTAATTCAATTAATACAAGAAGACTAATTGCGTTAAAAAGCTATTAATACAAAAATATATTAACTATACAAATTTAGAAATTTGATTCAAGAATTGCAAAAATTATATTTAAAATAATTTTGCAAACTATCTTAATAAAGAGTCGAAAATATTTTAAACTATATTATATTTTATTAAAAAACAATATAATTAATAGTACAAATACGCAGAAAAAATACGTAATAAAAATAAAGAAATTATCTAAAATTATTTTCTTTAATATATTAAAGAATTTCTTAGTATATTCGAGATTTGCAATATAGAAATTAAATTTAAACTCGAAAATACAAAGCAATAATTTTATTAAAAAATTAAAAAGTTTGTTATCTATTTAAACAATCTACATTTGCAACTAAAAAAGTTAATTATTAATAACAAAAAAATACAAAATCTAAAAAATAAGTATATTAACAAGATTTGTTAGAAAATATTTTGTTAACAATATAGTTATATTAGTATTATATAGATACGTAATAAATTTATTAGAATTAAACAATATTTGCAATTAATTAAACAATTATTAAGATTAGATAATATTTTTTATATTGCAAAGAACTTTAAAAAATATAGTAAAGAAAATCGATTTTTGCGCAAACAAGATAACTTGTTTAGCGCAACTAACAATACAAACAACTTTACTATATTAATTACTAAAATTACTATAACTATACAAATCAAAAATAATATTAACAATAAATAGCAAAATAGAAACAATTGTTAAATATCTATTAAAAAGAAATATATTGTATCTATTAATTATGAATACTATATATACAATTAAATAGATTATAAATTAAGTAATTCTATATATTTGCAATATTAAAAATAAATAGAAAAGCAAAACAAAAGTAATATATTTTTGAAAAAAATTAAAGTTTAATACTTGTTGCTATAGTATTAAATATAAAGTTAAAAACAACAAATTAAAATATTAATCTAAATAGTATCTATTAATATATTATATAATATACGCAAAATCAAATATCTTATTAACTTAGAAACTAAAAAAAACTTTATTGTGCAATTTTTTGTTAAAGATATACAATTATTTGAAAATATTTTTTGTTATTGCAAATATAAATTGTTAATAGTTGTATTATTGTTTTATATAAAATATAGAAACTCTCTATTGCTATTGTTGATAGCAAAAAAATATACAAAAGCAATTGCTCTAAATTCTATATTATTAATATACAAAACTATAAAATAATTCTCGAACTATTTTAATTTAAAAAAATTAATTCGAATATATAGTAATCAAATTGTATTTAAATTTATTAAAATAGTTTTATCAAACAATTAAAAAAAAAATTTAAATAGTTAATTCTAAAAAGTTTATACAACTTGCTATATTTGTTTTTAAAAATTATAGCAAAATCTATATTGCGCTTCTATATTAAATATTATTTTCGAAAAAGCTTTCGAGATATATAAAAAGAAAAATTGCAAAATATAGTATATTTTAGATTAAAAAATTAATTGTTTCGAATTAAATTAAGAAAATTATAGAGATATTTTTAAAAGAGCTTTTAAACGCATTTAATATATATAATTAAATAAAATATTTAATTAATTTTGTAGAAAGCAAAATATTGTATATAGAATGCGTATATAATATATAACAAAATAAATTAATTGCAATACAAGAATATCTTGCAAATATATTAAAAAAAAATTAAATATATTTTTTAAACAATTCTATTAAATCTTTAATATTGTTTGTAAAATAAATAAATAATAGTTTGCATTTTTGTATAAATTATTACAAACTTAATAAAATTACTATTAAGAATAAATATTCTTTTTTTTTCTTTTAAAGATGCTTAAGCGCTTTGCAAATATAAAACGTTTTATTAAAATTAAAATATACAATATATATTATTGTATTCAAATTTGTTAAAACAATAAATAAAAAATAGTTTTTTGTATTTAATATAAATAATTCGAGTATTAAATTATATTTTTTAATTTTGTTAATACTTTTGCTATTTTTTAGTCTTATATAAATTGTATACTAAAACTATATATTAATATTTGTTGCGTAATATATTTAAATAACATACTTATTTACTCAAACTTAAAAAAACAATATTAAAAAAATATTTACAAAATACTTTGTATATTGTTTAAATATTAATTATATCTAAAACTATTAAAATATATATTTAATTATAACAAGATAATCTTTCTAGACTTTATAATTAAAAAGCAAAATATTTAAATAGAACAAATTTATATTAAGATTATTTAAAAATAGTCTAAATTAAAGTTAGTAAAAAATATTTTTATATTTTTTAAATTTGTAAAATTCTATTAATATTTAAATTATAAATTTTCTTAAATTGTAGTATCTTTAATTAATTTAATAATAAATACAAAAAAAAGCAAAGTATATTTGCAATTTATATATATTAAAAAAGCAATTTTTTTTTTAAAATATTTAAAACTGTTTTTATTATTATTTCTATTCTAGAATATTATAATTAAAGTATTTCTCTTTATATAGAAATCGATATATTAAATTATAAAATAAAAAATATATTTAGTTAGTTTAACAAAAATATACAATAGTATTTTATTATATTTATTAGTTACAAATTTAAAGAATCTAAAATTTGCTAAAATATATATAACAAAAAACTTTATACTATTATATTAATTTTTAAATTTTAAAGATATTATTTGCAAAATAGTAAATACATTATTTGCGTAATTACAAATTATAACAATTTTTACTATTTTATAATTACAAAGAAGCTTTTGATTAAATAAGTTTGCTAAATTAAGAAATTAATTGTATTTAATTTTAATATAGAATATTGCAAAAAGAAACTTAATTTTGCAAATATATTGTTAAAAAGATCTAATATTATAAAACTTAATAATAACAAAAATAATAATAATAATAATTTTTTGTCTATCTTGCAAAACAAGTTTTGTAATTTGAAATATTAATTAAAATTATAAAAAGATAAAGATATTTCTACTATAGTTAAACTTGCAATTTTAATAGCGCAATTAAATAATACTATTATTGTAGATATTCGAATTATAGATCTAAATAAGAAAAATTTCGAAAAATTATACAATATTCTAGATTTTATATTGTTTCGATTTTTAATATAATAAATTGTAGAATCGAAGAAGTTTTTTGCTAATTTAAAAAAATCGATAACAATATAATTGCAAAAACTATAATAGAAAAATATTTTTGTTATAAAGAAGCAATAGTATAAGAGATTTGCAAATAAATAAAATAAATTTTCGAAATAGAATATTAAAATAAATAAATTGTTATATCGAAATCTTGCAATCTATATCTTAAAAGATACAATAATAAGAGATAAAAATTTTTGTATATATTACAATAATTCTATATTCAAATATTTTGTATATTAATAAATCGAAAATATAATATAACAAAACTATTACTAATCTAATATAGTTAAGATAATTAATAAATATATTTGTATCTATTCTAATTGTTAGCGTATATATATCTATTATTATAAACTATATAGAAAACTTAGTTTAATATCTTCTAAAAATTTGCAATTTTTCGAAACAATAACAATAGATTTTATTACAAATATATTGTTTACAAAAGATCTATATATTAAAAAAATTAATAATACAATTTTAATATTAATTAATAAGTTAATTAAATACGCAATTTATATTACAACTATTAAGAGACTTAATACAAAATTTTTTGCAAAACTTTTATAAAAAAAGTTTGTATATTATTATAAAATAATGCGTAATATTATTTTTAATAAAAATTTGCTTTTTATAAGCTATTTTTGATTAATATTGTGCTAATATTTAGATACAAAATATTAACTTAGTATTATATTCTATTTGCAAATTAATAGTTAAACAAAAAAGCAAAATTAAATTTTAAAATATTATCTATATATTTACTATAATTATAGATAGAATAATTAATTGAAATTGCTATTTATAGTTGCGTTTGCATATAATAATAGTATTTACTTAAATATTAAAAAAACTTTTTACAAATTGTTAACAAACTATATTGTAGATTTTGCAAATATATCTATAAATAAACTTTTAACAAAAAAGATATCTTTAACTATAGAACAAACAAAATAGCTACAAAGTACTAGAAAGTATTTAAGAGAGTTATAGATAACAATTTTAAAGCAATAAGCAAAAAACTATAACAAGAATTACGAATTAATAAATTTTTAAATAGATAACAAAGTGCTATTGCAAAATATTAATATATATATATTATAATTTAAAAAAAAGATTAACTATTGTTAATTAAGATTTTTTACTATTTTAATTAAAAAAAACAAATAAATATATTAATTAAATCTATTTGCAAAATACAAAATAATTTATACTACCTTTTATATTTTGCTACTTAAATTTTAATATTTGCAAAACAAAAATTTAAAGTCGAAATTAATTTTTATCAAAAACAAAACAAAATAAAATATAAATAAAGTATTAAACAAACAAATTAAAAATAGTATACTTAAGTACTTAATTAAATAGTTTAACGCAATTTTATAAAAAAATATATAAAAGTCTTTAAAATATCTCGAAAATATAATAGACAAGATTTAAAAATTTAAAAGAAAACAAAAGAAATACAATATAGTTGCAAAAATATTAAAGAAAAAAAAATAAAAAAAACAAGTAGTTAGCAAATTAAAAAAACAAAAACAATTATACAAAAACAATTATACAAAAACAAATAAAATAAAGAGTTAAATTAAAGTTCGAAAATTATATTTTTAAAAACTACAAAAGCTCTTATAATAGCGCAAAGATTTAGAAACAAATTTAGATATATAAAAATACAATTATATATATATATTTATACAAGTTAGTTTTTGCTATTTTAAAAATAGCAAACAAAATATATTTTAATTGCAATTGTTATAAATAAAACAATTATTACTATAAACAAAGCTAATATATATTAGCTTTATATATTATAAATTTTGTAATACAATTTATTATAGCAAAACAATTTATAGATTTTAGTATAAATTTTTTTATTAAAAAGCAAATAATTAGAATTAAAAACAACAATATAATAATAAATAGTTTAAAAAAACAAAAAAAACTATTAGCAATAACAATTGCAATTATACAAATTAGTTTAATTTTTTTTTTAAAATCTATATATTGTATTTATTATATTACGCACAATAGTTTATTCTTAATTAAAGAATATTAATAGCAATAAAAAAAATTATTATAATAGCAACAAGAAAGCAAATATGAAAAAAAAAATAAAAAAATAACAACAATAAAATTCGATTTACAAAGATATTTTGTTATAGAATAGCAAAAATATTTAATAGCGCAATTTGTTATTAGAAGATATATAACAAAGAGATTTTGTTTAAAAACAAATATATAGCAATAGTATTAAACAACTATTATATATTGTTAATTCTATTTTTATTTTTTTTAATTTATAGATATATTCTATATTGTAATCAAAAAATAGATTAAGAAAAGCAAAAAATATAGACAAAACTATAACAAACAGAAAAGAAATCGAAAAAACAAAAAAAATTAAAATCGAAACAAAAGAAACAAAAATAAAAATAATAGAAATAAATATAGAAGCAAACGCGAAAATAAATGCAAAAACAATAGTAGCAATAGTAACAATAATAGCAAACAAAAAATATTTGTTAAAATTGCGCAAACAATTTGTCTATATATATATTAGTTTTGTCTTTAAAACAATATTAATATTATTAAGCTACTTATTATTGTTTAATAATTTGTAAAAATACTAATAATATTCTATATAGCAAAAAGTTAGTTAAATTTTTAAATTAATCTTGCAATTATTTCTATTACAATTAGAATTAAAACAAAATTAGTTTTTATATAATATATAAACAAACTTAATACTTGTATATTAATTGTAGTAAACAAATAAAATACTAAAAAATAAGTATTTACAATTGTATTTGTAGAATTGTAATATTTGTTTACAAAATAGATAAAAATTATTATTATTATTGCAAAATAAGTTTAAAGATTGCAATATTAATTGTATTAATTTAAATTAAATACTATAATAATTAGATATTTTTATAACTTGCAAACAAATATAGAAATAGAAGCAATTGTATTTACAAAATTGTTTTGCAAAATAGTATAAAAAGCAAAAAAGCAAAATAGTAATAATAATATTTATATTATTATATTGCGTTTAAAAACAATAGCAATACATTTATATATTATAGAAAGAAATAAATTATTGCTATCTATCTAATATTTGTTAAAAGCCATTTTATTAAAAAAATAAATTTACAATTATTAAAATAAACAAGAATAATAATTGTAGATATATTATTGCAAATATTTATTGCTTTCTTACTATCTATAAAATATAAAAAACTACTCTAAATATTTGTTTTTATCTTATTGTTGTCAAAAATAGTTGCAAAATAGAATTTTGTATATTTACAAAACTATATATTAATCTTATAAATATATTATTGCAAATATTTATTGCTTTTTTACTATCTATAGAGTACAAAAAGTTACTCTAAATATTTGTTTCTATTTATTGCTATTGAAAAACAAATAATTGTAAAATAGAATTTTGCGTATCTATATTGCGATATATATAACTTTGTAAATACTGTTATAATAGCAATTTAAAAATTATATTGTAACTAGAACTAATAATATAGATTTTAGAAACTAAAATTTAAAAAAAAAATATAATTGTAAAGTGTGTCTTGCAATATTAGATCTATTTTGCAATAATATACTTAATATATATTAATATATATTTAACAAAGAATTGCGCAAACTAGATTTAAGCAAAACTAGTATCGAATTAGCAAATACTATCTATATATTGTTTTCTCTTAATAGCAAACAAAAAAGCATCTTATAAAGAGTAAAAGTTTTTTTATACTTGCGTTTTTTAGCAATTAGTTCTACTACAAATACTACAATTATTATTATATATGCTATCTAACTTAACTCGCTTAACTACGCAACTCTATTCAAAGAGATAGTAACTACTTTATTGTAGCGCAATACTTTAAGATTAAATTAATAAAAAAAATTAAAAACTAAAATATTGCAAAATAGATTAAAATTAATACAATTGCTATATAAATAATTTTAGAGAGTAAAAATATAGATACAATACAATCTCTTAATATTTAAGTATATATAAAGTCTAATATAAATAAAATAATTAATTTATATATTAGCTTAATTTTAATTAGTTTAAATTAAGCAAAAATATAATTAAATATATAATATTAATTATTGAAATAATTTAACAACGTATTCTATACTATAAAGAATTTAATAAATTGAAGAAAGCGCATAATCTAGATACAACTAACAAATTTAAAAAATTTAAAAATACTTTTGCAAACAATAAAAATATTGCAAATTGCAAAATATCTAATTTTTTGAAATTAATAAATAACAATTTTAAAGACTTAATTAAGATTAATAATAATAAAATAAAAATAAAATAAAAGAAAACAAAAAATAATATAAAAATAATAAATAATAAATATAGAGATACAAAGTACAAAGACAATAATAATAATAACAAGAGCAAAAATAATAATAATAATAATGCTAAAAATAAAGTTAATTATAAGATTGTAAAAATCTTAAACTAGTTAATAGCGTTAATAAGTTTAAGTATATTATCTAAATACATTATTATACACTTTTTGATAAAATATAAAATCGAAGTTTATCGAGAGACTATAATAGTTGTAATCTATTTATTATATAAATATTAAATAGTTTATATATATTACTTTACTATATTACTATAGAATATTTAGATAAAAAAATAATAAGATTTAAAATTTAATTTATATTTATTAAATTTGTTATTAAATAACTTTATTTTTTGACAATTTAAATCGATTTTTTTAAATCAATTTTTAATTTTAACTCTAGAAATCGACTCGACTCGACTCGACTTTCGATTTGAACTTTAGAAATCAATTTTTTAAGATTTTCGAATCGAGTTAACTCGAATTGTTAAGATTCGAATCGATTAATCGATTCGAACTCGATTAATCAACTTAACGCGATTAGTTTACAAGTAACAATATTGTTCTATCTATAGATATCTACTCTATAGTCGAATAACTTATAAAAAGTATTTATAGTTATTAATAGATATATTAGATTCTTTTTCTTTTTCTATTTCTATATTGTTATTTTTTAATTTTTTTGTCTTATATATTTGGAAGAGTCTTGATAACAAATAATAATAATGCTATTTTAATAATCAAAAGATTTAAGAAGAAGAATTATAATAATAATAATAGAGATTTGCAACAAATACAATTAATAGCAAAGAATAAAACTATATTTAAATTAATTTATAATTAGACTAATCGTTCGATTCTAATAGTTGAAACCGAATTGCATAAATTATAAAAATACTAACTATATTAGATTAAAACTTAATCTAATTAGATATAACTTTCGGGTCAGATTATAGATTTTGGGGAAAAATCGACCCGAACAATTAGTCTATTTATAATAAAATATTAAAGTTTGTAAAAAAATTGTAATATTATAGCGCTAGCAACGCGCTAGCGTCTTAGAGTATAACACGATATGTAATCTCGAATATCTAGAAAAGTCTTAAATAATACAATATCTCTTTTTTAGTTAAATAACAAAAAATAGACTCGTACGTTATAGCAAGTATTAGATAGAAAGAAAGCTTATTTCTTGTTGTTTTTGAACAATTAGTTCTACTACTATCTATTCTATATAGTTAAGATATAGTAATACAAGTCTATTATATCTTGCGTCTTTTATATTTTAACATATTAATAAAAAGCAAATACACTTGTATTTTATAGTTCTAATTGTTTTATCTTTTAAAAAAAAGACTTAAAATATAATAGTATTATATCGAACTATAACAACTTAAGTTATAATAATTATTTAATTACTAAATTAAAATTTAAAGAATTTAATATCTTTTAAGACAATAATTGTTTACAAAATATCGACAAAAATAATTATTACTAATATAACAATAATAATAAAAATAGTTTAACTACAATTAAAACTTTAAATTTATATTAATAAATAGAAATCTTAATAATAAAGATCTAAAATTTACGAAATACTTAATAGATTCAAATTATAATAATCGAAGAAACAAACTCTTAAATTCTATAATTTGCTATTATATTATTATCGATAATATTTAAGTTTTTAAAGCTTAAAAAGCTAAAATTATACAAAAGTTAAAATATAAATAAATATTCTATTTAATTTTAAAAGATCGATATTAATATAATACAATTTTCGATATACTTTATTACAAATAAAAACAAAATTCTCTATTATATATTATTTTTCAAAAACAATATTGCTACTTAATAATATTTAAGAACAAACAATAGTACTAAGTTAAAAAACAAAATCTTTAAAGAATTTAAAAAGTTTTTATTAATTTTAATAATTAATTTTAATTAATTGTTGTCTTTTTGTTTACAAAAGATAAAAGATTGCTAAACAAAAATTAAACTAAAAATTAATTATTTTTAAGAGATATCTAGATAAGTTAAAGATTTATTTAGTATCGCTTTTAAAAAAGTATAAAATCTATATATTTTTAACTAAGTTAAAGTTAAATTTAAAAGTAAAGATTCTAGATATTAATAATATATTAAATACTCGCAATTAGCTTCTAGTTATAACTATTATATAAGAATAAATATTAAATTGTATTTGCAAAGCAAATATAAATAACTTTAAAAATTAGCAAGTTACAAAGAGTTCTAATATCTTTTTAAGCAAATTTTATTAGAGTTGTTATTCGAACAATATTAACAAATCTATTAAGAGTAAAAAGTTTTATACTTTTAAAAACTTGTTAATAATATATAAATAAGTTTACAAAATTAATAACGCAAACTATTTAAGTTATATTAAATACTTTAAATATTATAAAAAGAAATATTACAAAACAAAATATCTTAATAAATATAAATAGAACAAGTCTATTGTTGTTGCTATTATTATAACAAATACAAAAAAAAATTAAGTTTTATCGATATCTTGCAAGCAAAACAAAAAAGATAAATAAAAATAGTAAATTTAATTTTAGTAAAAGATTAAATTTAATTTCTTAATAACAAGTATTAAATTACAAGTTTAATTAACTTAAAAGCTAAGATTAATCTTATTAATTATATCTATATAATACAATAGAAATTGCAACTTATATTTAGTATCTTATTAATATTAGATTTTCTTAATAGCAATAATTGTTTCTATTATAATATCTATAAGTTAATCTATTATTTAATTAATTTATATAATTAGTATTAAGAATATATTGTTTTATTCTACTTAATAGAATATATAAGTTTAAATCTTATATTAGATATATTAATATTATTTAAATAAGATATGTTAATTAATTCGAAAATACAAAACTAGCAATTTAAGATTATAAATAAAAAATTAAAGATAATTAATTTTAAGTAATTTTTCTTAGATCTTATCAAATATAATACGATTTATACAATTGTTTGCGCTGATATTACAAAGACGCTAGACAAAAAACTAGCAAAGTCTAAGATTTCTAAGATTTCTAAGAAATTAAAAAATCTAAAGAATATTTGTAATAATAAATTGACTAAAATTTTACTAAAATTAAAAAGAGAAAATTATACTATTAAGCTTTAAAATAATAAAGAGTTATTATTTATATTTCTTTATAATTTTTTATAAAATAAGCTAGCAATACTTCGACAATATCTCGATAATATATTAGCAAAAAATTAAATTAAATATATAATTTTATTTGCAAACGCTTCTATTTTGTTTGTATTAAAATTGAATAACAAATTATATTTATATATCGACTATAAAAATCTAAATACAATTACTATTAAAAATTGTTATTTATTGCTTATAATTATAGAAACTCTAAATTATTTATATAAAGCAAAGCACTTTATTGTTTTTAATCTAAAGAATATCTATAATTGCATCTATATTAAACGCAATAAAAAATAAAAAATAAAAAATTGTATATACTATAAGTAGTTTAGATATTAGATTATAGTATTTAAACTAGCAAATATATTCGCAACTTTTTAGATTTATATTAATAAAATATTGCGAAAGCTAATTGATATAACTTACATAATCTATATAAATAATATACTTATATATAATAATAATTTAACAAAGTATTAATATTATATTAGATAAATACTAAAATATTTTTGCAAATATTTGTTATACATTAATCTAAAAAAGTATAAATTTAATACTATAAAAATTAAATTTCTAAATTTTATTAATTTTTTTTAAAAATATACAAATAAATATAGAAAAAATTAAAAAAATTAAGAAGTAATTTAAATTAAAAACTTATTGCAAGCTTTAAATATTTTGGAACTTTATAAATTTTTGTAAACGTTTTACATATTATTATTTGAAAAGAGTTGCTTCTTTTACTAATTGATTAAAAGAAAGTAAAAATAATCAAAAATATAATTTTTTTGTTTAATTAAATAAAGTAGAGCAAGCGTTTTATTAAATTTGCAATATCTTATTTATATTAACTTTACTACTTTATTATTACAATTTAGACAAAAGTATTAAAATAAAGATTAATATATCTAATTTTGCAACTGCGAATATTCTAAATTAACAAAGTAACAACAAAACTAAATACTTAATAATATTCTAATTGCAAAAGATAATTTCGATAAAGCAAAATTATAAAATATATAATTAGAAATTGCTAGCTATTGTAGTTGCTTTTAAGCAATAAAAATACTACTTAAAAAACAATATTTACTTTATTAAAATATAATTAAATTGTAATAATTTTAGAAAATTTATAAATTAAAAGAAGCTAAACTTAAGACAAGTTTACTAAATGCTTAAATTTTTTATTTATAACTTTGAAATTTTTTATTGTTTAAGTAAAAAAAATCTTACAAATAAATTGTTAAAATATCTTAATTATAAAGAGATCTTATTATTAAATATAAGATTGCTATTAATATTATAAAACAAATTAATATTGTTATTTAGTAAAGATTAATTAACGCAAAGCAAACAAAAAGTATTAAGTAATTTAATTTTTATATTTTAAAATAAACTAATATTGTTGTTTAGCAAAAAATTATTAATACAAAGCAAATAAAAGATATTAAATAATTTAGCTTTTGTATTATAACTAGCAAGAGTATTTACTAATAATACAAAATTTTGCAATTATGAAAGAAAAAAAAAATTCTTAAAAAACTAGTATTTCTATTTTAACTAACTAGTATATAAGTTGTTATTTTAAAAAAATAATTAAAAATATATTAAAGAAATTGTATAAAAAATCTCAAAAATTAATTAGATTCTTAATAAAGAATTTCTAAATTAAAGATACTTAAGTCAAAAAAATTTAAATTTAAATTAAAAAGTTGTTTTGTTATAAAGAAAAAATATAAACTTTAAACTAAAAGAGTCTTATTAAATATAATTAACTATTTTATATTTTAAAAAATATAATTATTAAGAAGAAGTTAATTTGCAAAAATTATAACAACTCTTTAACAAAATATTTTAAGATTAAGAAAATTTTAGATTTATTTTAGCAAAAGTATTTCTAACTTGTTTGCGCTAAACAAGTAAAAGCGTATATTAAAATATATAATATTTATTAACGTATCAAAGTTTCTTATTATAAATTATATAATAAGTTTTAATTCTTACTTGTAGCAAAGAAATTATAAAAATATTTTATTATAAACTTTGTAACAAGCTTATTGTTAAATTAATACTATAAAATTATATATAATTTAATTTTTGTAATAGTTGATTGGTATATAAAAATAACCAAATATATACTTATAATTATCAAAATCGATATTGCGAAACTAGCGAAAGTATTTTTCGATAAAATTGTTTTACGCTTTAAAATATTAATTAATATAGTAAGCAATAGAAAATTTATCTTTATTAGTATTTTTTAATTTGTTATATATTTTTATATACAAATTAAAAGACAATTAAGTATTATTTTTTATTTTTAAATAAATAATTTAATTAAGCAACAAAATTAAATTCTCGAATACTATTTTTATATTTATATTAACGCTAAACAAGCAAAGTAGGCAAATCTATTATTAATAATAGAATTTGTCTACAATAATAACTATTACAATTCAATTAAAACTTTGTTGTTCTATCTAATATATAATTATTACGAAGATTTACTATAAAGTTAAGAACAAGTCTATTAAAGAAAAGATATTATTAATACAAAAATATATAAAACAACTTTATAATTTAAAGAAAGTTCTAGCAAAGCGTTTCAAAAACGCTATTGTACAATAGACGAAATACTACAATTAAAGATATAAGTTAAAGAGTTTTGCTATAGAAAAATTAATTATACTCTTAATTAGAAATCTAGAGCAACAGAGATTTAGCAAAAAAATATTGTACAAATATATTAAATTATTTGGAATTAAGAATAAGATTAAAATGCAAGCTTATTATTTTATTTTATCTAATATCTATTAAATTTATAATACTTTTTATATTTTACTCTTAAAGTTATACTTGTATTGTATTAATAATAAGTAGACTAGACTAATTGTTCGATTCTAATAGTTGGAACCGAATTGCATGAATTATGAAAATACTAACTATATTAGATTAAAACTTGGCCTAATTAGATATAACTTTCGGGTCGGATTATAGATTTTGGGGAAAAACCGACCCGAACGATCAGTCTAAAGTAGACAAAATAAATTTATTAATAACAAAGTTTAATAAAAGATTAAAAAAATTCTAGACAAAACTAAGTTAAAGAAACAAATATAATATAAGATTAAATAAATAAATTAAAACAAAAAGTATAATCAATAATTAAAAAAGAGTTTCTAAATAATATTAATAAGTTGCAAAAGAACTTTGAAAAACAGATATATAGCAAGCAAAAGCAAAAAAGATAGTACAACGTATATTGCAACAACAACAATTATATTAACAATAATTTGCTTAATAAAATATTGCGCAATTGTTATTGTATTGTTGTTGTATAATTAAGTTATAAAGAAAGATCTCTTTATTTTGTTACACAAGATACTAAAAATTATAAGATTGTCTCTCTTAATATAAATACTTAAAATATAGCTTAAAACCAAAGTTATCTTATTATTGTCTATTAGTTAACAATATATTGCAACAACTTAGCAAATTCTTAATATTTTACTAAACTTGTTTCAAAACAACTAGAGAAAGTTCTTAAACTTATTTAAAAATAACTTGTTAAATTTTTTAAAATTAATTATAAATAAATTTTTAAAATTGTTCAAAATACTTATATTATTCTAAGAAAAACAAACTACAAAGAATCTATTTCGCACAATTTCCTTTGTCTTTTATCGACAATTTCGAGACTTTTGTTAATAGTATTATTAGTAACTAATAGTTAAAGTAGCAAGTTAGCTAATAAGTTTGTTCTATATAATTAAGTGCAAAGTCTAGTTGCAAATATTTAAGCGTTACAATAATAATATACTTAGTAGAAATAGCAAATTTATCAAAATTAGTAGAACTTGCACTTTTTTTACAATTATTATTAAAACAACGCAATGTATATATTGTCTAGAATCTTCTTATAATAGTGTTAATAATATTGAAATCTTTTGTACTATAGATATAAATCGAAATATACTCTTAATTGTTTATATTAATTCTATTGTAATTATAACTAATATATTCGATAACTTAATTTTAATTAATTTTATTATTGCAAAATTGTTAATAAAGCGAAGCTCTAAATATTTCGATAGTTAAATTTAATCTAAGATTATAAAAATTTGTATATATTCTTCTTATTGTATTAAAGACTACGTCTTCGCGTAGATTTAAAATCTATTGTATTTATTTGTATTATTTATAATATTATTTGTCTTGCTTATCTTATATTATATTGTATATTTTTTTCTTACTTTTAGCTTCTTCTTTTAAGTAATTTAATTAATTAACAACTTTAATATTATAGTCTTTGTTTAATTCTTAAGTTTTACTTAAGTTTTGTATTTATCTTAATTTAATTTTTTTTAGTTAACGATTTTTGTTATATTAGTTAATTTGTTTACAACTTATATTAGTTTTAGTAATATCAAGAAGACATTAAATATAATTTATAATATTTATACTTCTTTTTGTTAATATTGTTTGCTTGTTAAACGTTTTTTAATTAACGCTATTTAAAAGTTAAATATAGCAAATATTCTCTATATATCTTATTTGTCTATTTATTTGTTAGATTAGTTGTTAAGTTATAATCATTATACAAAATTTAAAACGTTAGTATTTCTAATATACTTTTAACAAAATATTTGTTTAGTTTAGTTTTTAAAGAAAAATCTATCTTAATATTGTTATTAAATTTCATTGTCTTCTATATACAAGTTGCAATTAGTTAATTATATCTTAAATTAAGTTAAATTAAGTTAAATTAAATTAAATTAAATTAGATTAAATTAAATTAAATTATTTCTAAGAGTTTTGTCTATCTTTGTACTAGTCTTATTTCTAAAATCTTTCTAAAAGTACTATTATAGTTAATTAGTATACTTTATTGATCTTAAATAACTAATAAGCAATCTATTTTTTTTATACAATATACTTATCTCTAAATTGCTCTTTATCTTATTGTTCTACAAGTATTATTGTAGTTAATTAATATATTATATAGATATTTAATTATATTAAAGTAGTTTAAACTAAAATAAATTTCTTTAAAAAAAGTAATTTACTTTTGCAATATTATTTTTATTATTATTTTTGTATAAAATATATTATAGTTAATTAATATATTTTATAAATCTTAAACTAAATTAAATTAAATTAGATTAAAATTTCTCTAAAATTTAAATTTAAATTTTAAAATTTAAATTTTTCTAAATTGTAGTTATTATTTTACAACAATTGTTAACTTCTAATACTAGCAAATTTAATTTTGTTTATTCTATTTTTTATTAAGTATTTTAATATAGATTTGTTAACTTTATTGTTAACAAATATATTTCTATTATTTAGTTTTCTATATTGTTATAATATTATTTCGAATTTAAACTTAAAATTATTCAAATTAAAGAATTTTTTTTTTTAAAAAAAATATATTTTTGTTTTTAATTTTAAATTGCAATTTGCTTCTTTATTGTAGATTTTTTTTTTTTTTTACAATTTGCGCAATTCTAATTGAATCTTTATTGTATTTTAATTATTTTATAGTCTTTATATAATATTTTAAATTTTTAATATTATTAGCTTAGTATATATAATTGTATAATTTGTATTATAAATTACTTGTTATTAATTTAATTTTCTTTAAATTTAATTATAATATATGCTTTGTAACAAAATTTCTTTATATAATAACAAATTATAATATTTATAATATTTATTATTTTTAGATTTAATTTTGTAAACAAATATCTAATTAAGAAATTTGTTTTAAAGTTTTTTCGATTGCTATTAAAAAATAATAATACAAAAATCTTAACAATTATTAAGATTTAAAATATTTTAAATAAAATATTTGTTTATTAATAATTTATATTTAAAAAGATACAATTTCGCGACAATATTATAATATAGTTATATAATTTCTTGCTATTACTAAAATTGTAATAATTTTTAATTATTTTACGTATTTGCTTTATTATATATAATCGAATATTACTTATTAAATTAAACAATTATATTAAATTAGTTTTAAATTAATATTAACAAGCTAAAATAACTTTTTTTTTTATCTCTTCTAATACTAAAGTATTGACAATTTTTTTTTTATTAATATTTAAAGCTATTTATTTAAATAGTTATTTTTCTTTATAGTTTTTTTTATTAATTTAGATAATTTTGCTTTTTATCTAAAATTTGTTTAAAGATTGTAACTTTTAAATTTAGTATTATTACAAATAATTGTAACTCGCAAAAAAGAAATTATATTTTATATAATTTATTTATATTTTAATATTAAATAATATTTTAAATATTGTTTAATATTCTTTTACAATATAAGTATATTAGCAAGTATTGTTTAAATCTTTCGCAAAAATAATAATTTGTTTTGTTAATTGTTAAATGCGAAAAACTAAGAAGTAAAATTTAAAAAATTAATTATTAAAGACGCAAAATTGTAAATAGTAAAAAGAAATTAGAATAATTGTAATTTATATATCTTTAATTTTCTAATTATATCTTTAGAAAACAAAATAACAAATAAAATTTATAATTAATCAAGAAAAAACTTAAAAAAACAAAAACTTACTTCGTCTTGTATTTGCGAAAACAATATTTCTATTATATTGTTCTCTTTTTTGTTAACAACAAAAGTTCTTCTATATTTGTTCAAAAAATATAAGAAATTGTTTATTTTAAAGTTTAAATTGTTTCTTTTATTTATTAAATTATTATTCTATACAAATATAAATTAATAAATATCTTTTAATTTAACTAGTAACAATTGTATTTATTAAAAATATTGCAATTTCTAGTTTTTTAAATATAGTTAACAAAGTAATGTACGCAAGTATTGTTAAATCGATATAAACCAAAATATAAGAAAATATTTGTTATAAAGTAAAAAACTTAAAATAAGAAAAAATAATTATTTAAGAAGAAAGCGCTAAGAGAGAAACAAAAACAATAAAAAACTAATATAATATATTAATATATACTTGTTTGTAATTTAAACTAAATTTAATTCTATATAATTTAATATAATCTAGATTAGTTTAATTTGTTTTAAGAATCTTTTGCTTAAAATATTCTATATTGTTTATTTCTTTATTACATTAATTATATTCTAATAAATATCTTAATAAACTAAGATAGATATTGTTGTATTATTTATTATTAAAAAATAATAATCTTAGTTATTGTTTTTTATACTTTAATTGATTGAAAAACTAAAATTGTACAATTCTTTTAATTATTATTAATTATTTTTAGATATTTAACTCTTAACAAGTTATCTAAGTTGTTTCGCTAAAGTAAAAGTAAATTTTGCAAAATTGCAAATATTAAAAAGAAGTTAAACAATCTTTTTATTATAGATATATGCTTATTTATTTAATTAACATTTATATAATATATTAACTCTTGTTATATATTTAATTGACGTAAAATAACGCAACAAAATATATTATTATATACAAAAATATAGAAAAAACTTCGAACTATATATGCTTTGTTATTTAATATAATTGATAAAACAACTACTAACAATATTGTTTAAATAAAGTTTTTGCTCTTATTATTTATAATATTAGATAACAAGTTTAAGATATTAATTGCAAAATTTATAAATTATATCTTAATATTGTTGTTTTTTTTGTTAAAAAATCTTGTACTAAAGCTTGTTAAAAACAATTTATTTGTTAAACAATTATTTTATTTAACAATAATATTTTGATCTTCTTTTTTATATTTAAAACAAAAAGTATAAATAAAATTGTTATTGTCTCTTTGGTTAATTTAGAACAAATTATTCTTTTTGTTGTATTAAAGTATATATTATTTAAGTTTATTATTATTGTTTTTCTTATTATTGTTATCTTTGTTCTTATTAAACTTATAAAAATAACGTAATTCTAATATATAATTAAATTACGCAAGAGAATAAAATAACAAAAGACAAACAATTAGTCAATTATTATTTAATAATTTAATAAATAAAAGTTTAGTAAAATTACTTGTCTAGAATTTCTAGAGTATCGACATATTGTTAAATAATACAAATTGAAATTATATCTTAATTAATAATAATAATATAAACAATAATATTTTAATTTGTTTTAGTAGACTTAAAGAGAACAATATTTAGAAAAAGAATCTATTATATATCGATTCGAATAGTAGTATAGTTTTCGACAAAAACAAGAACAACAATTTAAGAAAATTTAATTTAAAATATCTATATTTTATATTAATTAGTTTTTTTTTTATAAAGCAAAAGATATATTTATTAACTTTTTTATTAATTTTATTTTGTTTTATATTATTAATATTTATTTAGTTTTAAAGCAATTGCGAAAAATGTTTTTGTTACAAGTTGCAAATTTAATTAGAATATAAAAATCTATATATTAAAATATATTTAAAGAAAAGACATAAATTTTAACAATAATATTTTATATACTTATTAAGAGATTGTTTATCTTGTATATTGCTTTAAATTTAGTAATTCTTTGATAAATTAATTAAAATTAAGATTAAATTATTTTAAATTTAATATATTAAAAAATATATTAATACAAGAAGTTTGTTGCAATATATATATATTAATATTATTAATTTTAAATATATTTTTGCACTTCTATTAAGAATACTATTGTCGCAAAAAATAATATTACAAAGCTTCTAAACAATTTTTAAAAGCGTTTTTATTAAATAAAATTTAATAACAATTTGTATCTTTAATTAGTCTAAAATTAAATAAAACTCTTAAAAGATTAAAGTTTATTTAAAATTCTCGATATTATAATATAATTTTTTTACAATTTAATTAATA
>JAABUW010002630.1_pt1 | contig 26966 bp, 29 predicted proteins | sample 5560081 | NCBI WGS metagenome assembly JAABUW01 (sample SAMN10711882, study PRJNA513363) | rock metagenome | isolation source: Antarctica rocks | place: Antarctica: Victoria Land, Knobhead sud | reverse complement strand
GCTGCTGAGTTGGCACGAGAAGGTCGTTGAGATTGCCGGGTTGGGGGCTGTGGTGAGGGTGATGACGGATCGGCGGATTGTTTGAGGGAGGGGTTATGGGGTTGGGGAGGTTGGGGAGGCTGGAGAGAGGGGATTGGGTGTAGGGGGGGGGGGGTCTCCCAGTGAGAATATAGGTGGAGTGGGGATGTGGTGGTCCAGGGCTGGTGAGCGGATGGCCAAGGGAAACGACAGCACAAGGACGAGGGAAATGAAATGGTAAAGGGAGATGCGGGCACGCATAGGCACTGTTTCGCGCCATTAGCAACCCCACCATCCAAATAACCACAACCGCTCACACTCACACTCACCATATCTACCTTACCTTACTCCCCACCTCCCCATCCCCCCCCCCTTCGCATCCACCTCACCTCACCTCACCTCAACCCAACCCTCCCAAGCAAATCAAATCAAAAACACTAACAGAAACGGTAAATACACTGACGTATGTATGTAGTGCGTGAACAACCACCCCTACCTACAGCCGCTACTCTAGTGGGTCAAAAGATTCCTGGCTTGTCTGCTTGGTGGTGGTGGTGGTGAGAGTAGGGTTTCTGGTTGGACATGTACATACAGTACTCCTGTTGAACGAAACGATCCAATGGTGGTCTTGGTCTTGGTCTTATCTCGTCTCTTGTCTTTTCTTGTATTTTCTTTCTATTTTGTTTTGTTTGCATATATGCCTTGGGACTTTGCTGATGGAAATGGCAAAGGCAAAAGGGGGAAGGGGGCTAGAGTACTGTAGGTAGGTAGGTGATGTAGGCGGCGGAAGAGGTTGGTTTTTTTCTTCTTTCGGGATGTGGGTTCGTTATGGATATTTGTGCACTACTTCTATTTTCTTGTTCCGTTGTACGGATAGGTATAATCGGACTCCCCAAAGCTCCTTGATAATTTGCATGTTGGAGAGCGCTCGCCTCTCCCCAGTCCCGTTTAGAGTGTTGGCACAAATGCCGCTGCTGCGCACCTAAATAAATACACCCTCATCAAACTTCTTCCCCTTACCTCTTGTCCTCCGGCCCCGGCGTTCGCCCTTCCAATACATCCTTGATACTAACCACCCCGCTCCCCCTCTCCAGCGGCTGCGCCTGCCCCTCCCCCGGCGTCCACCCAATCACATAAATAACCCTCCACGTCGCCGGAATCGTTCCTTCCGTCCCATCCCCACCCCCACCCCCACCCCCCTCGTTCCCATGCAACGCCCTATAAATCCCCTCATTCGCCACCAGCACCTCCCGCCTCAACCCGCCCATCTCCCGCGTCAGCGCGCAATTGCTCTCCCCCATCGCCTGCAGGTCCTGCATCAGCGCAAACGTAGACGGGTACTCGACAACGATGTCGTCCACGTCCACCGTCAGCAGCTTGAACCCCGCCCGCGACAGCAAAGAGCCCATATCCTTGACGTCCGCCAGCGGGCTGACATGCGTGCTCACGCCGCCGCGGCGCTCGAGGTCTGCGAGCTGCAAGCTCGTGCGCAGCTCGAAGAGGGAGTCGCCGCCGAAGATGGCGGCGAGGAAGGGGGAGTCGGGTTTTAGGAGGCGGGCGACTTGGGCGAGCAGGGAGGGGAGATCGTTGATCCAGTGGAGGGAGAGGGACGAGAGGATGGCGTCGAAGGAATGGGGGGGGAAGGGGAGTGGGGAGGTGTCGGGGTCGGGGATGGGGGTGCGGGTGTGGGAGGGGAGGAGGGCGTTGTAGGGGTGGGAGGCATCGCGGTGGAGGAGGGTGGGGGACCAGTCGGCCGAGGTGAGGGTGGTGAAGCGGGTTGTTAGGGGGGCGGGGGTGAACGTTGTGGGGGAGGGAACGGTTTCGGGGGATGGAGGTGGGGGGAGGGTAAGGGCGCGGGCGATGTTGCAGGCATTAGCCCCGAGGTCGAGGATGTGGGGAAACGAGCGGTTGATGTCCTGCGTGATGGGATACGAGGTCAGATTGATTATCGTAGATAGTAATGATCGAGAGGCAAGCAGGAGATTTACAAGTAATCTTTCGCACAACCTCGAAGCGACCTCATCGCGGAGATAATCAACCTTGCGACTGGCTTCGGGATCAGAGGCTGCACGCTCTCGTTGCAGGTATTTGGCGTGGCTATTGAAGACCTGTAGGGTCGGGGCTCCGGGGGTTTGGATCGCGTAGGGGCGGGATTGGAGGCGCCTTCGGAGAGCGGGGCGGGGGAGAAAGGGGCGGAGGGATGCTGGCTTCATAACAAGCGAAGGGATTGGGGGGTTAGTCCATTGATTGCGGTCGGATGCTGGTGGTGCATTGAAGATGGTGAAGATGGTTCAGGGCGATGACGTTCCATTGCATCATTATGCGGCTACTCTCAGGTGTCCCAGAAGCGAGAACCTTATGTACGATACAGTCAAAGCTGGCTACTGTACCTGTATCATCATGTATGTACAGTACGCCGGAGATCTGCTGGCGGGACGGGGGGCGGGTGGGGGCCCGCGGAACTTACTTTAGGGCTTGCATCCAGGGGCATCTCGATCACTGTAGCCACGTTCGCGGCTTGTCACATTGATGCAAGTCTTTTCCGAACGATATATACGATATATGATATGTATGATTTGGATCACATTCTAGATTAGTTCCTCCATATCACATTCCCCATCTCGAGCCTTGGGATTGGCTAGAAAGAACTCTCTCACTTCATAAAGCAGGTGTCTGCCTTCCAAACCTGTTCCCTCCCTGTTCATCTCACACGGCAACGGACAGCAAACCCCACCTGCAGGAAGCAAGTGGACGCATGCAGCAAACAGTCAAGATGAGATGCGCAAATAACGGGTACGTGCGCCAGCTTGCATGGAGGTGGTGTTCCGGAATCAAGACACGGATAAGTGAGATTCATATTTTTGTAAAAGGGTTGATCTTGTCTCAGATGAATGTCGCACGCATCTGCGAGTTGCAGAAACCCTTCTCTCGCATATGTTGCATACGCAAATCAAATCTGCCAGCCCCCTGCTCAAGCCATGCCAAAGCGAGCTAACCATGAGGTATCATAATGCACGACGAACGACCTGTTGATGCAATACCAATCCCTGACCCAACAGAAATCCAAACATCACCCCAAAAATGAAACGCCTCTTCACCCTCTTCCATGCTGCGCCAACGCTATGCTGTTCCAGATCATAATATCACAAATAGTTATACAACCGATAAAGCCCGAAAGAGAAGATGTCGCTAGTTTACAGTCGTTAACGTAATAGGTGGACCCTGCCGTGGCATCTCTTGCGATGTTTCCGGTACAGATCTGATTTTTGCCATTTCCATGTGTTGTGCGTTCTCTTCGTCTGTGGCAGGCGCCTTAGTATTTTCCGCCTTGTTCCTCCTCAACGCTTTGGACACGGTGCGCTGAAGAACTCGCCTGATGGGTGCAAAAAAAGAGCTTCGAAGGGCCTTCCAGGCCCAAGAGACGGGCTTGAAGACCACAGCCAATACTTTTAAGATGGGGCGAGCGACAGCAAGCCAGATCTTGCCCACTAGACCAAACAACTTTGCTGCGTATCTGTCTGGTATGCATCTGAGTAACACGGCCCAGAGCAGACAAGGCAAGGCACACAGAATGCAAATCGCCCACTGTGCGCCGTCGATCCTAACCACTTGAAAGGCTTTGCCGCCAACGAAGACTATCATGATCTGTCCTCCAATCATGATCGCATTGATACCGATGAACCAATAATTCTTCAGTACGCCTTCAAATATGTTGAGCTTATTATCAAGGCGTCGATTATTGAATTCGTTGAAGATTTGCATCCATACAAAGGTATTGAAGACCATGGTGTCGAGTTCGGCTTGGAGAACCCCACCGTTGGCGTCGACGTTGTAGCCTAGAATAGTCGCACCGGCGAAATAAAGAACAAACGTAACTACGAGCTGATAAATTGCTTGACCGACAATCATCTTCCACATGTTCGTAGTAATGAGAGCGGCGCGCTTCGGCGTCGGCTTGCGGTTGAGAATCTTTTCGGTCGGAGCATCGGTGGCTAGGGCCAGAGCAGCAAAAGTGTCCATGATCAAATTTACCCAGAGAAGCTGAACGGCGGACAAGACGGAATGAGAATCTGGAGAGGCAACTGCGGAGATGAAGGCAAGGACGACAGCGGTGATGTTGACGGTTATCTGAAATTGAAGGAACTTTGCAACAGCGTCGTTGACTGATCGACCCCACATAATGGCCTTGACGATGCTAGAGAAATTGTCGTCCATGAGGATTATGGCACTGGCTTCCTTGGCGACCTCTGTACCTGCAATTCCCATCGAGAAGCCGACATCTGCCGCTTTCAAGGCCGGGCCATCGTTGGTTCCATCTCCAGTGACTGCCACTGTTTCGCCGAGGTGCTTTAGCCTGGTCACCAAAACTCGTTTATCCCCCGGTGAGGACCGAGCAAGAACCTGAAGTCGAGGCAAGATTTCGTCCATGTCGTTTTCAGACAGTTGACGGAATTTGGACCCGTCTAGGACGACTCCGACCTCCTTCAAGATACCACATTGTGTTGCAATTGCACTTGCTGTTACTATGTTGTCCCCAGTGACCATCCTGACCATCACTCCACTGTCTTGGCATTGCTTTACAGCCTGTGAGACACCATCTCTTAAAGGATCTTGAATTCCAACAATACCGAGTAGAGTCATGTCTTCGAAGACATCCTCAAAGTCAGCTGCAGAATTATCATCTTCAAGGGTATGAGCTCCACGAGGCGGCCAATTCTGGAAATCTTTAAATACCATGGCAATTGTCCGAAGCGATTTGGTAGCAAAAGCATTGATGTCACCAGTAGCTTGGATCCTGGCGGCCTCAGACAGTTCTTGTACTTTTAGGGTGTCGTTTGAGATATCGATCAATTCGGTGGTGGTCCTCGCAAGCAGTATCTCTGCAGCGCCCTTGACGAGCAAGCGGTAGTCGCCCGAAGCGAGCCGTATCACGACTCCCATGCATTTGCGATTGGAATCGAAGGGGATCAGTTGCACGATTTCTACCCCAGCACGTTCCTCGGCCACAGGCCCCATCCCAAGGTGCTCTTTTGCCAGAGTGAGAATGGCAGTCTCCGTCTTGGACCCGATGAATGTAGATTCTCCATCAACATCTCCTTCGAAAGCCGTAGAGTTGATGGCAGAAGACTGCAGCAGAAGATTCCTGACACTGGGCGATAGTCGCTGAAATGCAGCCGAGAATGTTGAAACCGTGTTTTTCTCACTAGAACCAATGTCTTGGGCGAAGTGCGTGCCAGTACCTAGCATACCAGCAACGACTGTCATCCTATTCTGGGTTAAAGTACCGGTCTTATCCGAGCAAATCGTCGTAGCGTTGCCCATAGTTTCGCAAGCTCGAAGGTGTCGAACCAGATTGTTTTCCATGAGCATCCGTTTCGTGGCAAAAGACAGAGCGAGAGTGACGGCGACAGGAAGGCCCTCTGGGACAGCTACAACGATAATGGTGATAGCGACAATGAGAATGTTGAAAAATTCCGACCCTTTCACGGCGGGAGTTTCGGTATCTCCTGGAAGCCCAACGAGAAACCGAATGAGTAGGATGACGAACAAGAGCCCAGCTGCAGCCGTCCCAATATAACCGATCCAATTAGCCATACCGGCAAGCTTGACTTGCAGTGGCGTGTCCTCGTTGTCAGTCTGCAGAGACATCATTATTTTGCCAAAGCTGCTGTTGACGCCGACCGACGTCACAAGGTAGGTCCCAACGCCTTCGAGGACTTTGCTACCAGAGATGATGAAAGGGTCCAGCTTTGAAGTTGCTGTTCCATCTTCCATATGCGTCCAGACATCCTGACCTGCGGTCTTCCGCATTGCGTCAGATTCTCCCGTCGCTGAAGACTCGTCGCACTTGATACCATGGCCGCTGACAAGGATCCCATCGGCGGGAAGAGAATCGCCAGACTCAAGGTGAAGAATATCACCAACCATAACGTCGAAAACCGATATCATCGTTGACTTTCCAGAACGAATTGCCTTGACTTGACGGTCATCTTTCTTTGCGTTTAACGCGGTAAATTGCTTTTCTCTCCTGTAGTCGTTGAGACCAGTGACCAAAACCACTATGACAACGGCCACCATTATCGCCAACCCTTCAACCCAATCTAGCGGCTGTGGCTCGCCTGGTTTCCTCTTCTGGCCCACTGCCTCGTAAACTCCGAGCGCAAGTGAAATGAGTGCAGCCCCTGTAAGTATTATAAGAATTCGATCATTGAAGGCGTTCCAGAACAGCCTCCATATGCTGGCGGTTTTCTTTGGGGGTAGTCTGTTATCGTTGAATATTCGTTTCCGGTCGTGATATTGTCCTGCTATCTCATGCGTCGTCACGGCGCTATCCTGTCTTAAAGGTAGCCTGGCAACACCTTTTTCCGTCGTATGCGCACATGTTGTCGCTTCCTCAAAGCTGACTTTCTCAGAAACCGAGGTTTCGTCCACGCTCAACCCAGCCACGGTATCCGTCTGCAACCCCCGCTGGAGACCTCTAATGCCCCCTAAAGCTCTAAACGCGGCCAGCGACTTAGGATTGAGTGTCTTGTTGAGTTGGCCCGGTGAGAACGCAAAAGGGTTGTTGGCCGCCTCAAAGTCCTTCTTGTTTGATTTGTCTGCCCGCAGCGCCTCCTCGGGGGACACATCGTCGCCTTCAAACCTCGAACGTAATGTTCTGACATCGGAACTTGTTCTGGATCGCGCGGTGTCGGCTGTCGAATTGAAAGAGCTCGCTCTGGAACGTAACGTGTCGCCGCCTAATGAGTTTGCTGTGGGTGAGGATGGGACTTGGAGACTGAGCCGGGGGTGGTCACCCGTGGATTTGGATGTAGAACAATCGGATTCAAAGGATGCCGTAGATGCAGAGTCGTGCTGATCAAGCTGCCACATATTCAGTCAAGCAAGACCAATTGGAAGGTTGTATTGAGAACTGACCACAGGAACAGAAAGTAGTGGAGGGGCCAACAAATTATTAGTATGCATATCAAAGTCAGAAGAAACGAAGGACGTGTTAGAGGGGCGAAATCAATGATGGGTCTCTCGTAGAGAAGGTGGATGAAGTGTCAAGGCAGCAACAGATAAGAAGGATTGACATGCACGAAATCCAAGCGCCTTACCCCAATACTGCGTCGTTGACTTGTATGGGAGCATGAAAGGGGGGCGTCGAGGAGGATTCAAGGTTATCTACGTTGCAAGGAAGGCGATTGCTGCACAGCCCTCCTCTTGGCGATGCCCCTTCACCTGCCGGGATTTGCAGGTATCCAAGAACCTCCAGCCCAGATTGAAGGCCTCGAACGTGATACAGTTTGATGAGTGTATTGATAGGCGCCATTGGCAGCCATATGATTGCCGTGATTGCCAGCTGGGCATGGGATTTCCTAGACGCCATCATCCATCATCAACGAGCAGTGGGGCGCGAAGACGCAGCAGATTACTGTGGTATTGAAGAAAGCACGCGGGCCAATCGTCTGATTCCGTTCCGAGGAACGGAAATCTCAAGGCGCCGACGCTAAGGACTAGCCTAGGATATCTTACGAGTACCTTAGGTAACGGCTAGGGGCGATCATCTTAAACCTGTGAGAACTTCTCTCTTTCATGAAGCTGTTTTGCTTCTGCGAGAATTCTCTATGCCGCAGTGGTATCTCCTTTCGTTGCTATTATGATAAGACTACCTACCATACGATCAGTATCCTCGAGGCAGAGTGAGCGGCTCTCCAAGGCATGTCGCAAAGTCAGCAGCACTGCCCGGAGCATGAGAGACAACAGTCCCAAGACTTTCCAAGACCAGCCAAGACCAGCCAAGACCAGCCAAGGACAGCCAAGGACAGCATTATTGCGTAATCAACAAGACGTGTATGACTTGCGAGCTTCGGCTGTACATATTCTAATGCCGAGCCCAGGGGATCCGGAAAAACTCATGATGGTCAACAGCAGTCCCCCTCGGACTGTGTCCTCTGAGCCACCCTCATCTACCTTGGCAACGAAGGGCCGGAATGACATGTCTCTCTGTACATCGCTCTTGGCATGGAATGATGGAACAGATTTTCGGATGTGTCCGGCGCCTCGTCGTGTGATAGCACGTTAGAAGTACGGAAGTACGGAATACACAGTATTCTAACACGCTCTGCTCAGCCACATCCACAGCCACAGCCCGCCACAGCCCAACGATAGCCGAGGCAAAGATCGTATTCTACCTTTGCCGATTCAAGAGTAACCTCATCGTGCCTACCTAAGGTACCTTCAGTAAGGTATGCATTCAGTATTCAGCATAACCCAATGTCAGGCTATGTGCCCACGGTATCATAATGTATTCAGGCAAACCATGGCAGTGCTTACTGTTTGTCTGCCCCCATGAACCCATTTTTACCAGGCGTACCCGGAGTCGAGCAACTAGGGAGGCTCTCTCTACCTGAGCAACGCACTTGGATTTGTTTTTTTCGAAGTTAATCTTTGATTCTTGAGCATCAAGGCAATGTCCTTGCTTTATCACACTCTCTACTGTGCCCCTGGAATCTACCTCAAAACTTGCTGGGTCTGAGCCAGTCGCCGGTCTGTACTGCCTGCTGCAAATGACACGAAACCGACAGCAGCCTTACTTTTACACTATGTATTCTCCAGATTGTGTTTAACACAGTTTCCTATCTTCCAGACGGACTTTGCCACAATGTACTGGTCCTAAATGGTAATTAACCTCCGTGCCACGATGGTGACTTTGTAATATGAAAGCTGTCGCTGCAGCCGCGAGCATAGCAGGCATTCTTACTCTAGTCGCTCAAAGTATCAGCGGTGTACAAAGGCTAAGACAGTTTTCCCTCCAATGTTACCTCCGCTTCCAAAACAGCTCGGCGATTTGTCTACAATCTAGACCTTCTCCTTCAAGTACTACAGGATGTCAAAATTCTTCTTGATAGCACGCCGTCTTCACGTATAGATCTCAATCTTGTTCCTCTACAGATACCGCTTGAAGATTGTACGAAAGACGTCCACGGGTGGCTAGGAATAACGAATTCACTTCGCCCCGCTTCGAACGCAGGATTAAAGACCTGGTTCATTAGTTCTGGCTCGCGGTCAACAAGAGTAAGGTGAGCAACGTACGTGGGGACATGGAATGTCATAGGCAGGCTATCGGCTACTGCCTTACTGTACTTGGGAGGTATATGTTACAGTTGATAAAGCCTCTTGAATCGTCCAGGCTAAATTTTAGGTAGGGCGTTGGGCTTTCCAACGATCCGTGGAACGCAGACGATTGACGATAAAGTTGATCAATCCACTTTCTTGTCCGCAGCGAACCGTAACTCAAACAACGAAGCGCTCGGTAGAATTGAAACATATTCATGTGTGAATATGTATAGCTCCGCAGGCAGTATGAGAAGCCTAGACAAAATTGCAGGTTCACTGTCTAAGCTAGAAGAGAGATTCTCGTCAGCACTGAGTAGTCCGCGATTGCATTTGAATGAAAATCTTGACAGTTTTGATCTCAGTCCACAAGAGTCAGACGTTCTCACGAGATCGAACCTATCTCGAAGAAGTTCCTTAGTAGCATCTATTAAAGATTTTCCGTTTGAGAAAGAGTCCTCGCCTGTGCATAAAATTCCGCGCCGGAACACGTCGGCTGCCACACATAATGTATGGCATCAGAAAGAAATTGATAATTCGGTGATACATTCATGCAAGGCAACCTTCTTCTGCGGTTGTTGTGCTACAAAATCGGAGCCATTCGAGAAAGAGCAGGGTTTGCTGTACGTATCATCCTGGTGTTGATGAGCTGCCTCATACAGGCCGACCTCCCTGACTCAGGGCTCATGTGCACGAGAAGCAAACCGTTTGCTTTTTCTGCCACAGCTGGTTTGCAAACAGCTACGAAGCCGAATGTCACGAGCTTTCTGCACATCTGCGATTCCAATCTCATCATTCTCGGTCATACGCTACTCTGAATAGCAACCCCGAAGCCATTTCACATACATTCACTGACTCATCAAGAAACGACGGCTCTACTAACTCAGCAATACTGGGCTTGGCACCGCCTGCTGATATATGCATTTACTGTGGGCAACGATTTCCCCATGATCCACTCCCGGACTGGGGAAAGCGCAAATCGCACCTCATGGTGTTCATCCTAACCTCCAACCGTCTGCGCCCTCTACAATCTCTACGTGTTTCCCCTCATCCAAGCTTCTCCTTCCGGCCTCCAAAATTGCCGTCGTAGCAATGGTGTTCTTCAGCGTCGGTAACTCTCTCGCATCTAGCTCCTCTAACGTAAATCGTCTTTCCTTAAGCGCTGTTACAGCATCCACGAACTTTTCAAAACTGATATAGCCATACCCTGTCTGGCCATTGAAATTGCCCCCCTCGTCAGGGGCGTACTTCATATAGAACGGGTTATACCACATGAGCTGGCCTTCAGCATCAGAGGTTACATCGTAGCCGCGTTTGGCTTGGTTGACGCGGATTTCGCCTCGGGAGGCAAGATCTATAGTTCTATGTCAGCAAGCACGGGACCATTATGCTAGGTGGTTGTGGAAGAAGCTACAGTGGAAGTATTGATTCGAATGGACACCGGCTCGTTGCGGCGCCGTCCAACTTGCCGTGTATACTCCTATTGCTACTCTCCCCGGCTCTTGACGTTTGTGCCAGTTCACGAGTAAAGAGATGGTGTCCTCGGTGCCAGCCGCACATCCCAAGTCCTCTGCGGTGCCCCTAGACCCACTGGCTGTAACTCTCACAGGCTTCCAATCTGGTACCATGGACTCGCAGATATCGATATGATGGCTATTCAAATAATATGAGATATCGCTATCCTTCCCTGCCCACGCCTTGAACGTCTCCAGTTGCGATTTCGGCTGGCTCATATAGCTATAGAAATAATTGAAGTCTCCAAGCGACTTGGCTCGGTGCCTTGCGTCTGCGTACGCCGGATCAAAGCGTTTGTGGTGCTCTATAAACACAAAGACGTTGTGTTTGCGGGATTCGGCAAGGAGAGATTCATGATGAGCAAGGTGTTTCACGGCAGGCTTGGTTATGAGCACATGCATGCCTCGACGGATGGCGTATAGCGCAATGGGGTAGTGCGTTGTATCCGGCGTGAATATAGTGACAGCATCGCCAGGAGAGAGGGCATCAATGGCGGCGATGTAAGCCTCTGGATCGCGGGAAGTGGTGTCGGAAGGAAAAGACGTGAAGGCAGTGTCGAGGTTGTTGTAAACGGCCGAGATATTCTCCTTGAGGTGTTCACCTTCGGGGGCTTTGTTATCTTCGTCGTCTCATCGGTTGCTCTGTGGTGGGCGTACGTATCGCTGGGAATTTGGTGCCGGATGTCCCGACCATGCTGAGCTTTCCCACTTTTCCTCGTCGTCGCAGATCAAAGAGTGTAAGTCCTAAGACGCCGACTTTCTTGTCGGAGCCAGACATGCCTCCACCAACGAAGCCGGTTGTGTATTCGCCGGTGCCGACCTGGTAACTTAAATTAACTCATGGCGGGCGGTATAATGTGTGAGCTTATAGCATACCATTAGGACGTTGAGGGGTGCCATGATGCTGTTACAATCGTAAGTTGTGGAGGAAGGATAGACCTTCCAATGCTTCGTCCCTAAGTTAGGAGATCTCTCGGCGAGAAACTATCGCATTTGAAAGCTGCAGCTTTCCACCCCGCAGTTTACCCCACCACTCGTCATTACAACTGACAGCGGAAAGCTCCAGGGGGCGGACGGACTACTGTACCTATCTACTGTACCTCAAGCGAAGTACTGTAAAGTCGAGCACAGAGGGAGACTCTAAGACGACTTGAGTTACTTTGATCAGATGCACAAAATCACTATCTCGGTTCTCCCCCACTTCGACTTCTCTCCCTCGGAGGCCAGTATGGGGTACCAAATGTTGGACGAGAGAGCAAGCTGGCTATTGTATTGTGCCCACTTGCGTCGTGTGCCTCGATGTGGGTAAATGTTCTAAGCATCGTGTGAAGACTTTGTGAAATCGAAAAGGTAAATCTCATTGAGAAACTGAGCTGCGTGAATACAGTGGGCATCCACCACTTCTCGAACACAGCCGCACGACAATGCCTTATTCAAGACATTTACTGGTCGCTTTTCCCAACAGAAACATCCAACCATTTATCCAACATGGACCTACTTGAAGACGAGTGTGTTGATAATTTGACACAGCCTCAAACTCTAGACTTTGAACATTCGAGCTGGAGTACCTTCCAGCAGGATCTTATGGTCGCCCGCAGCTCGGTGTTCCCTAAGAACCCACTGGTCTACAGGAAAATTCGGTCAAGGTTTCAACCTGTCTGCCATTGAACAGATGGTATGCTACAGGAAAGTTCGGTCAAGGTTTCAACTCTGTCTGCCATTGAACAGATGGACCGGGGGTATACTCTCGAAATTGGCTTTTGCTGTTGAATTCTTATGACGCTGGTAGGCTACAGGAAAGTTCGGTCAAGGTTTCAACCTGTCTGCCATTGAACAGATGGACCGGAGGTATACTCACGAAATTGGCTTCTGATGTTGAATTCTTATTATGCTGGTCTACAGGAAAATTCGGTCAAGGGTTCAACCTGTCTGCCATTGAACAGATGGTATGCTACAGGAACGTTCGGTCAAGGTTTCAACTCTGTCTGCCATTGAACAGATGAACCGAGGCCCAGTACACCAATGGCCATGTTCTTCTTTTGGTGTGGTTCGACGATGACCTCAAGAACCCCACGGAGCTCCATGGTCTCGACAGACAATGGAAAAATCAATTCAATTTTACAACAGAAATCTGGAGAATACCTAGCCAGAGAGCGGATAACGAGCTTAAGCAAAAGACAAGCATGGTCAAAGGAGAGCATGGACACGACCGAAAACTGTTCATTGTCTACTATGCAGGCCATGGAAGTCACGGCTTAAGTGACAAAAGCATCTGGACTGCTTAAGGATCTTCTAACTGGCTTATTTTCTGCTCGTCTGACCCACTACAGGAATCTAAAGCCCAACAGCCGCACATTGGTTTGGTCAGATATTCAGACAATGTTAACTAGAGCGTCTTGTGATACTTTGATCTTACTTGACTGCTGCTATGCCGGGAGTACTGGACGTATCATTGCCGATGCAACTACAGAGATCCTCACTACTTGTGGCAAGGAATCAATGGCAGGAGGCTCACCCGACCACTCTTTCACTCGAAATATGATGATTCAGTTGCAATCTTTCCGCTCCAAGCCCTTCATAGTCGCTCAGCTCTACGAATGAATCCTAAATTCGAAGGATCGCCTACAGAATACCCCTCAGTACATTCCTATAACAGGTTATGGTAGACCTAGCATCTGCATTGCGCCAATGCCGGACGCGCTCTCCGGAACGACGAGTGCATCGTCTTATTCAAACTCCTCTCAAGGCTCCTATCCCTCTTTGACAACCCGAACATCGCCCATCACGTCTACGTCAAGCCTAGCCTCGGCGCGCTCTCTCCATCAAAGCTATAGAGTTCTCCTGGCAGTTTCCCTCGAAGACGAACCGACTCCTCTGAATGCAGAGTCATGGGCCAGATGGCTGGCAAGCAACGCACCCTTGCATGTTCGGGAAATGCACTCTCACATTAGGCTCGAGGAAGTGTTCCAAAGCAATCAAACTATGATACTCATTCCAATCCCGATAAGCGTCTGGTCTCGCCTGCTGAATACGCCTGCCTACAGGTTTATAGATTTTGTCATGGGTGACAGTCTGCTGATCGCAAGGGGAGCCGACGCCAATGCGCAAAATGATAGATACGGTAATGCCTTGTGTGGGGCGTCATTGCAAGGCCATCGGGAAACAGTGCGGATGCTGCTTGATGCTGGAGCTAACGTCAATGCCCAAAGCAAGCTCTATGCCCCTATCCTACGGGGGCCGTCATCCTTTGGTGATGAGGAGATGGTGCGAATGCTTCTTGATGCTGGAGCCGATATTAACGAGGGGGCTGTAACTAGTAGGACTGCCTTGCAGGAGGCGGCATCCCTAGGTCATGAGAACGTAGTACGGTTGCTGATTGCAAGAGGGGCTGACCTCGATGAACGCGGTACGTGGTATGGCACGGCTTTGCAGGAAGCCCGCCGGAGAGGCCACTCGCAGATGGCACAAGTGCTGCTTGAAATGGAGCCAGACTTGATCTCATTTAAGGTAATGGTTGAGTACAAGACTGCACTCATAGTCGAACACCAGATGTTACTTTGATGTGACCACAACAACAACAACAACAACAACAACAACTAGGGTCAATTTCGGTTTTCATAGAACAGGATGTCACATTAGCTGCTTAACTGGAGGACTAAAACTTTTGATTCCGAGCGTACCGTTCTTTTTCAATAGTCAGAAACCTTTCCAAACCTCATTCTGGCTCCATCTCTCATTCAGTCGACTGTTGCTCGATTCGTCCTCCGACTACGTGTTCCGTTCATCAATCATGTCCTACTTTCCTTTATCTTCCTCGATCCTCGCCTTAAAAGAGCAGCTCTCTGCGACTGTAAGCGCCAAAATCCCCTTTTTTAAACAATTCTTATAGAATCCAGCCACAACGTTTCCACACAGCACCAACGATCAACCACAGCCAGAGAAAGACTGCTCGCCGTCATCCTTAAAGGCTGGAATGAAATGATATAACAAAGGTGAAGCGCCCCTGCTAACGATTAGGCATTTTCACTCAACAGATAAGAAATCCCACCTTCTCGTCAAGTCAACCAAGGCGCGGATTACCCTCGTCATCATTCAATCAGCATTTGTCTACTGAACCCATACCAAGGTCCAGCAAGAAATCGTACCGCATTGTGGACACAGATACGGCATCAGATACCAAGATCCTCAAGAACTTACTCGATGACTCATCCAGCCAACCTCGTGACTCAATCGCTCCTTCCAACCACCAAACCCACATACATAAAAGGCCCACTCATCCCATCTATTCCCCTTCAGAAAACCATCCAATCAATGCCTTCCCCACCGCCCTCCCCACCCACCATGTCTTCCCCTCCTCCTCCTTCCACCATCTCTCCTCCCCCTACACCCTCATCAACCCTCTACCCCAAAATCCACAAACCCTCCGACTTCGTGTATGCCGCCAAACTCCTAACACCCCCACCCCTTACCCTCTCCCTTGTCGGCACCACCAAACTCCACGGCACCCACGCCGACATCGTCCTCACCTCCTCTCTCTCTTCCTCCACGGAAATCCGCCTCCAATCCCGCAACCAGACCAGCCTCGCCCCGGGCAAGAACGACAACAGCGGCTTCGCGGCATTCGCGCTCCCTCTCCGAGCGCAGATCCTGGAACTCGGCCGAAGGATTGTTGCGCGGTACGAGGCGCTGAACCCCGGTGTCGTCGTTGAGATTTCGGAAGAGAGCCCGCTGGTCATCGCGGGGGAGTGGTGCGGCAAGGGCATCCAGAAGGGCGTCGCGCTGACGCAGCTGGAGCGGTGTTTTGTGATTGTCTCGCTATGGGTGAACGGCGGGTGGGTTTTGGATGAAAACTATAAGGGTGTTTGCGACGAGGCGGTGGGGGTGTATAACATCTCCCGGGCGGGGTATTTCCACTTCTCGTTTGATCTTGAGGATGCTGATGGCTCGGAACGAGCGGTGCAAGCGCTAGCGGATAAGGTCGAGCGGGCCTGCCCGTTTGCGCGGACGTTTGGGATCGAGGGAATGGGGGAGGGGATCGTGTGGAAGGCGCGCGAGTACTGCGGGGATCCGGCGTTTTGGTTCAAGACGAAAGGCGACGCGCTTGCTGTTAGCCAGAGTAACAAAGTTCCGCCCTCTGCGGTTGCGATGGAGAATCGGCATCGGGCGGAGAATTTTGCGAAAGCGGTTGTTACTGAGAATCGGTTGATGCAGGGGTGGGAGTATATGGGGGAGATGGGGATGGAGAGGGGGTTGAAGGGGATGGGAGGGTTTTTGGGATGGGTGGTGCAGGATTGTTTGGCAGAGGAGGAGGGGGAGATGCGGAAGGTGGGGATTAGTAAGACGGTGCTGAAGCCGGCGATTGTGGGGATTGCGAAGGGATGGTTTGAGCGGAAGGTTGCGGGGGAGGCGAGGGGTGGGTAAAGGAAGGAGATGAATAGGATGAAACGTATAGGGGTAAAAGAGACCAGGATAGCAGAGGGAAAGAGAATTATGCGGTAGAACATAATGCTTGGAAAACAAGGGAACATGCAGACTTGGCAAATATCGTTGCTCGATAAGGCTGGTCGTGGCCCGGGTTTTGTACCTGACAGATCGAAAAGTATAGTGGGATCAGCAGGAGCATAGTCGGAAACCCCAGAATCTGACCTCTCTTATCTCTGAATAACGGTCGCTGCACTTTCCGGGGTATCACTCGAAGCTATTCCGCCGTCCCCAATTCTTGGGTTGACGCTTAAGGAAGGCTCCCACAGAGCCAAGATAGCCCTCGTGACGGAGGAAGAATGCTTTCTTTTCCCCATTCGACCAAAATTTAATGGCATATGAAAGGGTACTGATGGTCTGGCGGTGGCCACGAATAAATGAACCGCCAAAGTAGATGTGCTCGAGGTTGTGCTTTTCGCACTGGAGGTAGGCGATTTGACCGATGTTGTTGCTGACAGCATACAGTAGACTCCGGCTGATGTCCTCGGCCTTGAAGGCCTGATCTGGCTCGTTGGCTCCATCGATCTGTTCTCGGTCTTTGTTCGACAATCCGCCAAAATGTTCAGCATCGCCTTCGGCTTGCCGCTTCATCTTGAAGACTTTGCCGAAGCTGCTGGCAATCGTGCTGCTTTTTAATCCAATCTTTCCATAATCGGTGCCGTAGATGTCTCCAACGAGCATGTCGACCGTAGTATTGTCACCTCGCTCGGCCATTCCGAGCATCTCGGCGAAGGTTGTAGCGCCTGTCAGGAGCGACAGAAGACCCCATAGCGTCCCCCCACCTAGAGAGGTACCTCCGACTCGTTCGTACTGCCTCGGACCAGAAACTTTGATCATCGAGACACCAGAACCGATGTTGACGAGGAGGTAAGGATATATGTCTGCTCGAGTCTCCGCGAAATGCATTGGGTCTGTTTCACTATAGGTGAACACTTCGCAAGGGATCTCCGTGATAAAGAAGTCGAGGCCTGTCATCACAAGCGTATCGTGATCAGCCCAGAAATGAACGCATTCTCTCATGGCTTGGCGGCTACCAACCAATGATTAGACACTCCATTTCATCTTCGCGAAACACCTCAACCTCGAGGACCTTCTTCATCTCATCATAGTACTTGTAGGCACCCCCACCGGTTGCTACGACGCATAACTCTCCAGGTCTGGTTCCATCGAATGGTTGCTGTTTTCTGTTGAGCTGCTGCACGAATGCCAGGCACTGGTCGATCCTATCCGTCTCGAACTTGACGAAGTTCAATCGTCCGCCGAGCTCTTTCGAGTTCGGTTCGCGAGAAAAGTAGACAAGCTTGGCAAGTGAACCACCAATCTGCCGTCAAAACAGTGTTAGTGGCAAGTCTTGTGTTCTCCAGTAGTACAGCGGAAAACTCACGTCAAGGGCGACATGGCTGACAACTGCGCTGTGATTGGGCAAACGAATGTCTGTGTCGTGCTGAGCTCCATCTTCAGCTTCAGTACCTGCACCTGGTGCCTCATCTTCGACTATGAAAGCGCCTTTGACATTGATCTTGACTGCTCCTGGCGATTGAATTGCATAATCGATTGTGGATTGCTTCCGGCCCCGCCGCAGCGGTGGGCGTTCCTTGGCATGATCATCCGACGACATCTCTTCGTCTGAAACTCCATCCAACGACATCGTCCACCACCTGGATGACTTTATGCGGCTTCGAATGTCGCACTCATCTCAAATCACAGAGTCACCTATCACATTCTCATACTGAGCCTGTTATCGCGGCTGTTTCGGCTTTGCAAAGTTGGCACAATGATCCCTTTCACCCGGCTTGGGTTTCCATATTCCAACGCTGGATCTTATATGATTGTAGGAATCGATTGCGTAGGACAGAAGACAACACTCCCTACGTGGTCTCGGTAACTACCCAGTGTTGTACCACACCGATTTTACTTTGCTGCCTCTAGTAAGGTAGCTTCGGGGCTGTACATCCGTTCTCGAGAACGTTTGACCACATTCGCAATTGTTTGGCATAAGCTTCTGGCAGAATCGCGGGGAAAGCCATGCTGCTGTGTGAAGAAGCCAGTGTTGTAAGTCCCAATAGGATGGAGGGGACATTCGTGAATCTTTCATGGGACCGAGCAACGTGTCCCTTGCAGAGACGTCTTGTTCACACGGCCTTCGCTTGTTTCCAAATTTGTTTCGTTTACTATCAATCTCTGATTACTTGGCCTTTTCCCGTACGGATTGTAGACTCTTAGAGCTTCATAAATCGAAGGGCAGCAACTGTGGAGAGATTTTCTGTCAGTTCCATATACCTTTTAAAACCCTGTTGTTTGCGACTCTATCAATATAATTTGAAGACGACGAGCGAACAAACAGCTCAGAGGCACGCTTCTCAGGTGATGGGAATGAATACTCTATCAACTGCTAAAGCCTCACGGATAGAGTACAGCCAGGAAGCTGAGCTTGATACATAGTGCAGCCATGGGTGTTGAGATGTGAAGCAAGACTCAACCACACGGCTCTTGACTGCCATTACCTTACCTTATGAAAATGCGCCTCACAAGACCACACTAATGAAGATAGATATCATGCAACACAACATACTGTTTTTACGAGAATATTAATAGATGTGTCAAAGCATATAACTCATCAAGTGGCTTTCCTAAAACCCCCACAATCTTAGTGGCTCTTGTCAACGATCTCCTGCAACCCCTCGACAATCAACTGTGGCCCCGCAATGTCTTCTGTCGTGGACATGGAATGGGAGCTTGTAAACGTTAAGAAGGAAATTCCTCAGTCACCGACCTTCTTTCCTCGGTCGCCGACGGTGAAAGACGAGCAACAAACGCTTACCACCGGGAGCGATGCCATGGAGGAAGAGGAATCAGGAACACCTATATTTTACGGTGGTGGACTTTGTGACCCTACATTGACTCCGGAAAAGGAGCATTCAAGAACATCAAAGCCATCCAGCACTGGTCTTCGTCCGCGTCTATTGACTATCGTTCACTCATGTCTCGAAAGCAAGGTCGACCAAAGCTTGGGAGCAGGTGAGAACGCTGCTGTCGGAGCTGAGACCTCGCCTAAGGAGGAAAATGTACGAGAAGTCGTCCTTGCAACAGAGATGCATTTGCAAGGATCCAGACGAGTCTTACAGTCACTGATACACAGTACGGAGTATAAGCTCTTACATCCAGGAGATCAGAAACTTGCAAGGGCAGAAGTCAGAAAGCTCTTTGGATCAAAGTGGTACGATTAAAGGGCTTGTCTAAAGCAGTGAAAGATTTCTAACGTTTACCAGTGTGCGTCTTGCGTTCAAGTACCCTCAAGCAAAGCCGGAGCCTCGTATAGAGATTCAACGGCCGATTCAGAAAGAATACGGGAAAGGTCCCCAGCTATTTTTGAGCTCTACACCAGAATTGAAAACGTCTATTTGTTCAGAGTCTGCAAGCAAGACGAATCCAGACAGCGCGAGCCAAATAATAGGCAACACTGGTGCTAGAATCATTGAATCTTCCGCATTGATGAACAGCACGGTTATGCATTTTGTTATTGACATTACCTCGACCCTGGCAAGCCTCCAGAGAACGCTTTCTGAAGTCTTCACCGCAGACCTGTTCTTCGGTGCAACTCTGAAGGCATGGGGAATCACCAATCTTCCAAATACCATACCGAACTATCTTGCAGTGAAGATCGATAATGCTCGGTTCTCCAAGGTCATTGAATTTTGCGACCCTGAAGGGTTTGAAGAGATTTTACATGGCATAATGGCGGCATCGTGCTGGGCTGAGCGGGTCTGTGCAATTTGCGTAGTTGAGGTCCGAAGCTTCTAAATAGAGAGGAGGTGGATGGTCAACGGGAGATTAGCTGCATTAAGAATAGCCATGGCTCTGTAGACTCCTTGCTCTAGCTTCTACACAGACTACATATCTAACCAAAGATACTGTACAGCCAATCCTGTTTACTGAATCACGCTGTAGCCAATGCGAAAAGTATCTCTGCATGTGCTTCAATATCGCACGCACTACTTCCAAGCCCCTTTAAAGAGCTGTCGACACCTGTGACCCTGATATATACTATTCAATCCATTGAGAATAGACAAGTAGTAATCTAACACACTCACCAAAAGGAGCGAAGGCCAGACTTGTCTCCTTAAAAGTTGTATGTAGTGGCTGTTAGTCTAGATGGTAGTCTTGCCATTCCGTTGCAGATAATTACATATCCCCCATCTAGATATCTAAGTGGATCGATATCATTAAGAGTTTCTTGAGCGAGTATATTTACTAAGTAGGTTCGGTTTCGAAGCATAAATAACAAGAGTATCTCGAGGGAAGAACATAGAGCACAGGCACAAAAAGAATTGACCCGATGATACTTGTCATGGTCGACGACCTGATCCATAATGGCCAGACCTTTTGCTGAATGATACTGTGGTATAGTGAAGTTGTAATCGCATAAGTTTCAATGTCGCGAATCTTTTCCGACTTACTTGACCGACCCGTCAATGCCTCTGGTGTTGCTACGTCCAGCCCAAATTGAAAACCCAACACATTCCTGTCTGCACAACGATATATCAATCCTAGTAATTGGTTATTATAAGATATATTAGTCAAATAAGATGTTGAATATTAAACGGAGGATGGGAATGGCAGAGTGGACGTCGTTATCCTTAGATAATCCCCCAGTCTCTTGGGCTGCTTGGGCAAGTTTTCCGACCTCGGTTTTTGTAATTTTGTTGACTAGCCGCGTTTTAGACATATTTTTGGGAATGCAACCTCTGATATCTGAATCTCGCTAGGAAAGGGGGTTTATGTCTTGGAGGTGAGGTCTATCTTAACGAATAAGGGTTCTATATAGTGCATTAGTCACAACATATTTGCCATCTGTGAAAAATAGCTGTCTCTAGTAGTAAGGTTTCTCTGAGGTCGTCAATAAGCGTCTGAATTAACCATAGGGACTCAGTAACACCGAACAATGCCCCGGTCCAGTAACAGCCCAAGTACATAAGCAACTACTAATACAGAGCGACCAATGTAGATATAGTAGGTAGGAAGAGATATCACAATTAGATGACAGCCCTTTGAACCACCCTACATATTTCTCGAGGCGAAATACATGACCACACGATTGTGCCTATGTCTCCTCCTTCCTGGAAAGAAGGGTTCGGAACGGTACCTAAGAGTAGATAATGGGGTAACATTCTTAGAGTAAACCCTAACACCATAACCTTGAAAAGGCTCCCAAATTCTACTCGATATGAACAACTTAACGTAAAGAGGAATTCAGCATAGAATCGATATGTTTATCGGCAAAAAATAAAGCATCGAGTGAGCAGCTTCTCAGAACAATAACCAAGGACAGTTGGTTGCTCTTACAATTCTCTCAATTCCACCACATGTCTCGCCTCCCATCTCCAAAGCCTTCTTCGCACCTAAATTATCATCCAATACTCCCATACACAGTGGTACTTGCAGCGCTTGTTCTTCAGTTTTCTCCCTCCCGATCCTCATTTCAATTTTTCCCCAAGATTTCGCTCTCTCAAGACCAAGGACGTCATACAAAAATAGCATTCGGAGCGATCTTGTCAGCCAAGAAATATTGAACTCGGTTTACCAGTTTTCAAGGACCGTCCTACACAAAACGCTATGTACGCTGGTAATGACACTTTTGGCAGCCATGAAAGATTCGCCATGTTTTATCATGCAAGGGAGAATCAAATTTCAAGGGACACGCAAAGGGCGACGACGTCAAAATGCCTGTTTACTAGCTGGCGCAACAAGCGCCAGCCGTCAAACAAGCGAGGGAGCCCACATCCTCACTTCCATAAGTTGGGCTGAGCTTCTGACTTGGTAGTAGATTACCTTACCTTGCTATTTAAAAAAGCATACTCGGGCTAGGCGGCAAATCTCCTTGAACGTGTATCCATTTAAGTAACAGGTGCTGGGTGCCTTACCGGCAGAATTCAAGTCAATAGCCCACCGCTGTTGCTTCAAGTACCATCGACTTGTCTTCACTGCCTTGCAACATAGCCACATTCTTGGACCGCGGCCAAAGTACCTACTTCCACAATGCCTACTCCAGCTAGACTGGAAGAAACTGCGGCTGAGCCGTCACAATTACTACGTCTCCCAGCTGAAATACGACACATGATCTTGGCGCCACTCCTCATAGCTGATGAAACCCTCCAATGTCCATCAAGAGTTTACGGAAATCCTCTCGTTAGTTGGAAGGCCTTTCATGGTGTCCATGCTGACATGATGTTCACGTGCTGGATGTTGTACTATGAAGTACTAAATATTTTTCTTTCTGAGAACGACTTTCTCTTCTCGGTACCTCCCACAACAACGGCCTTCTCCTGCGCTAACTACGCTCGGCGGGCAAGATCAATCACATTTCAAGTAAACAGTGTTCATTGGGAGGAGTGGCAGACTTATCTTAGTGAAAGTAATCCTTTAGTTGTCAAGAATCTGAATATCAACATCGTCCACCCCCCAGTTCGAAACTATCTCGAAGAGGTCGATAAGAGTCTCAGGAGCATCGGGGTGTGTGAATCTTTGGTCGAAAATATTGTCATCACTGGGAAAGTCGACGTTCACATGGCATCATATCGCCATCAGTTCATTCGCGGTAAGTGCTTGTCGTCCTTTCCTTTGGCGAATCAAGTACTGATATCAGTTATAGATTTACAAAACTGTTTGCTGAAGGCTATGGTACCTAGTACAAAAGATAAAGGACCACTCCTTGCGCTTAAGACCAGAATTGAAGCGCAGGAATCATTAAACTAGCGGATAGTCTTATTGACATGGAAGCAATTTTGTTGGTACTTATGCCCATGGAGCAGGTTAGCGTAATCCACACACTTGACTCACTATGGAACAATTTTCATGTGGCCCTAGGATTCTGCCCATATTTGCCCTAACATGAATTTATCGCTTCCCATTTGGGGTCCCTCGTTTTCTGCCAAACATATGCAGCAAACGCAGTCCTTGTTCTTCACTCCCATCAACTTACGTCCAGAAGGCCACGACAAGATAAATTAGCGCAACGCAAAGCCAAGATCTAGGGAACTCTTGAATCTTTATTTCTTCGCTTGAGTCTCTACCTGAAATACTGCCATGGACAGTCCCAGATTCACACGCTCAAAAAAATGACTATTCTAGCATTGAAAGCTGCATCATAGCCTGAGCAATTTTAAGACACTAGGCCCACCGTTTGCCTCTATCAAAGCAAGATATCCACTAAACTAATATCAGCACATACACAAGACTCGCAATGTAGGAGCACAAGGAATATTAATCTGTTTTTAAGGATATGTTACAGTTTCACGAGAAATGATCGAGGAAAGGGCAATGGCAAAGCCACCAAGAGTCGCATCCTTACCTGCAAAGCGGTAGTTTATAAAGGATAGAGGGCGTCCACCTACGTTTCAGGCTGGCCGAATACTGTAGCTCATAAGCTGTAAAGAATTGTGATCTTGTTACTGTTATAACATATAACGCTATATTTTCTTCACGACCCCTCGGACGACGTAAGATGAATCTGGTTGGACGAAGCATGCCCTGAATTATGGCTCACCATAACTCAAAAGGGCACACCAATTCGAGGTGAGGCTCCCTCGCAGGAACAAATACTATTTCAGTAACGTAGTAGATTTGGTTCCTACCCTTTAATATGTCGTCTTGTATTTTCAGATTTTTTTCGAGGCTCCCTATGACTTAGCGATAGCATATCTCCTTAAGCACCCCTCTCAAAGACCCTCACGCTCCCGTCTCCACCAACGAAGTACAAAATCTCTTTCTCCTCCACCTCATCCCTGTCGTCCCCTCCCCTCGTAATCCTTAAAACCCCACTAACATCCCTGGCTACGCCCGTATCCAGCCCTCTCAATCCCATAATAACACTGGCCTGGTGCGCCAGCCCCATTACAAACGCCGCGTGATCGACTTCAAGCGGAGTGTTCCTCGCCTGCATAAGTGGGTAATCTGCGGATGCCGTTACAATGGTCGCGTGAACGTGCTGTTGAAGAATGTCATCAGCAGCTTGTTTGACGAATGTTTCATCGGAGAACGGGGACTCTACCTCTCTAAGCTCGTAGACCATATCCAGCATCTCCATCGTCGCCGTGCTGGTAGCTGCAAGCAGGAAGTCCAACCCATCCAGTACCAACTGCACGCGGCAGCCTTGTGCCTTCGCATTCGCAATCGCAGCTATGATCTCTTTCTCTACTACTTCAATCCCTCCATCTCGGATCCCTGTTTTTTCTCCCAAGCCATCAACAAAGATGACTTTATTTCCTTTCTGGAAGTCGATTCCCATCCTTCTCCCTCCACCCCTCCAACCCTCCCAGTCCCTCAGCCAGCTAACCAGTATAACTCGTACTTCTCCCCCATCTTCATCATGCGCAGTCTGATCTCTCAGTACTGCGAAGATAAACCTAAGCACGAGCCAGTTTGCTGACGCATTGAGGATTGAGGTTAAAAGCGTCAAGGAGCCGGCTGGCGGCAAAGATGAGAGATGTGCGGATAGAAGGGGAGGGATATGGGGTTGCGATGGCATGGAAGGGAGTGATGTGCGGGGGCTTAGGGCTATCCAACAGAGTCGACGGGGGTTATATTTCGGGATGGAAGGATGGGAGAAAACATTTTTGTGTTTGGAAAAACTATCTGTACTTGTGAAAGAGCATCTAAGGCTTACTGACTAGAACTGTTCCTCACAAAAGAGCATTGGGAAATCGGAAGTAAAATTGACGCTAATCAAACTGAAATCATTTCAGGGCTAGACCCTCAAGTCCCTGCCCACACTTAGCCCGCTAAGCGAATTTCGACATCACGAACCTCAACGTCCAACGACAATCTAGCAACGGAATTGACGACACCCTATCGACAGTAAAGGGTCAGTATTCTCAATATTCAATTCCACAAGATCGTACTCGTTGACATTCAATACCAGATACCCTGATCCAAGATGAGTACGTCCCCCAGTCCCAGCGATCGCAACAGACAGGATGAGGGCAGTTACTGATGGGCTACAATAGCAAAGGGTACCTCTTCCTTCGGGAAGCGCCACAACAAAACGCACACGCTGTGCAGACGCTGCGGTATGTCCTCAACTCTCCCGCTGTCCTTCACGAAGCCCACAATCACGCGAAGCCATTTGAGCTTTAACCTTGGGCATGGATACTTGGCTAACGGTCTTTCCTGAGCTACATAGGCCGCCGCTCCCTTCATATCCAAAAACACACCTGTTCCTCATGCGGCTATCCAGCAGCTAAGATCCGACAATGTATGCTCTTCCTCCCTCTATAACCCCCCAAAACCCTCAGAATGGCCGGCATCCAATCTAACACCACATAGATAACTGGGGCATGAAAGCCAAGAGAAGAAAGACCACAGGAACGGGCAGAATGCGCAGCATGAAGGAAGTGCCAAGGAAGTTCAAGAATGGATTTCAGATTGGAACACCAAAGGGGGCAAGGGGGCCAGCGAACCAGGCGTGAAAATGTGGGGGACGACGAGTAGGGTGGGGGTGAAAGACCATATTGCAGAATCACAGAAGTGCTTTGGCAAGGGCAGAGGCTCTTCATATTTGGTGCTTCCAATGGACAAGTGCATATGTGGTGAGCTGTGCTCGAGCCCTATTGGACGACGGATCTCAGCTATCCTGGATCAACTCTCTCATAAGGCCGCTCAACGGCCTGCTTAACCTACGCCTCGGTAACCGCTCACGCTCTCGAATAGCCATGTGTTGTTCTATACCATATTTCGCTCGACCGCCAAACCAACGCATGTTCAAAGCCCATAAGATGCTTACAGCAAAGCAATCGACCTTGCATACGGCTGAACGACCCGACGCGCTTACGTTGAGACGCGGCTCACACTCACCAGATCGCAGCCTTGATTCCCGTGCGGCAGTAGAGTCAGCATTGCCATCAGCGTCTATCCCAGCACACCCTCATCCTTCCTTCGACCACCCTTCAATCCACAACCCACCATCCCCTTCCCCCTCTACACTCCCGTGCTCGTCCCACCCATCCTACGTCCCCACCTTCCCGTTCCTCAAGACCTGTTATCACAGTCTCAACATCCAACGCACTCCTTCCACTAATATGCATTTCCAGCCCTGTCGTGTTCAAGTCTGTCCGGCCTTACGGTAACGTCTAGAGTAGGGGGAGGGGAGCGGTTGGGAGATGGATGTTTCTTTATCAGCCAGTGTAACAAGCGTCATTATTGGAGAGGTAGGGGCTGGTTCTGTAGTGAGTAGTTTTGTAGGTTGAGTTGCTTGGCATGTGGAAGTGGGAAGGCAGGGAGCTGCCGCAAAGTTGGAAGGTGATACATGATATGGGGCTATTTAAGAGCGTGGGTATGTACAGGGCCAGATCCATCGTAAGTGAAAGCAGAGCAATGGCTAAGGTAAGTAACTTCTTGCTATCTAAGCGGGCAGTCTAGGTAGGAGCCAAGGTAATCGTGGCTGTTCCCACAGACTAGTTTTGGTAACCAAGTTTCATGACTTCCTCGGTGAGTTTCCCCGTGTTGTGTCAAGCCTTTGATACTAAATCCTCCTCCTGCACACAGCACCTCCAGCTAGCCAGCACTAAACCATGCTCGTGCAGAACCCTCTCCCCGGTCAACTCGCATTGAGCGCTGCCAACCGATCAAGCAACGACGTGTGCGTATCCATCTCTATCACAACCTCTTCGACTTCCTCTTCTTCAGACATTTCCTGTAGTGTGTTAGGTGCATTGATGTCTCTAGTCAAGGTGTCTGTTGCCGTGGGATTCTTGGCTCCCTTCGCCGCTTCATTTTCAGGTGTTCCGGTGGTGGGTTCGCTCCGGCTTAGGGCCAAAGCCTCTGCTTCCTCCTCATTCTCCATGTTCTCCATCTCCATGT
>JAABUW010002625.1_pt1 | contig 27003 bp, 2 predicted proteins | sample 5560081 | NCBI WGS metagenome assembly JAABUW01 (sample SAMN10711882, study PRJNA513363) | rock metagenome | isolation source: Antarctica rocks | place: Antarctica: Victoria Land, Knobhead sud | reverse complement strand
TGCGCTTGGTTATGTGGAGCGGGCACATCGGCATATCAGCTAATTTGACTATTAGCCACTAATAGTACTATTAACAAGGGTTCCGGAATTGCCGATGTAGAATTTTTCTAGTTGTTAATCGATTGAAAAACAGTTTTTTGTCGATTTTAGCATAGTTTTTCGACGGTTTTTCGACGATTGTTCAACAGTTGTACAATAGTTGAATTTTTCACTAGTTTAGCTATATAGTATAAAAGAATATATAGTTTTTATTAAGTTTTATTAAACTGCAAATTAATAATTAATCCAAAGTCTTAATTTACTAAAAAGTAATTAAAAATAATAATTTCTATCTTTTTTTTTAAGATTATTTAGCAAAGAGATTATATATTATTAATTGTACTATAATTGATTTTATTATTAAATTTGAATACAAATATTAAAAATCTATATTTATAATAAGTTTACTTAAAAGTTATATTTCGATATATATATATATTAAGAATCTTCTTTAATTTGTTAATTATTATTAAAAAGAGTTTTTTTTGTTTATAGTTCTTTTAAATAAGCTGCAATACAACAATTTCAAAGATAAATATTTATATAAATACTAAAAATTAATTTTGCAATTGTCTTGTTTAATTTAAAGAAAGAAAACTTAAATAATTATTTAATATTTAACATTAATTTAATCTTATTTGTATCTAATTTAAATTACTAATTTTTAAACAAAAAAAATCAATTTTAAGACTATTAATATAAATTTAATATTAACTAATTTAAACTATTTATAAAAATAATAAAGAATATTAAAAAATAATAAATTATATATTTTAAAAAAATTCTTAATATTTGCAACAACAGAAGTATCGAAAATATAAATATTGCTAAATAATATTTATTTGCAAATAAATATACTGTATATATTAAAATTTTCTTAATTATAAAAAACTTTTATAGATTTATTGTTAAATATACGCTAATATATTAGTAGATAATTTAAGACAAAGTTTAGAAAATAATCTAATATATAATATTAGCAATTATATTTTATTTTTATACAATTTTTAAGATTATATTATAGATCGATATAATAATAATATATTTCTAAATAAATTAAAGTTAACAAAACAAATTTCAGCAAAAATTTAATAAAAATATAAAGAAAACTATAATTATACTTATAATATTTAAATTAAGCAAAAAAAAATAGTTAAAACTGTTATTTTTTTGAGAATCTATTAAGCAAGTTAAACACAAATTAGATTATTAATTATTAATTGCAACTAGACAATTTCTATTTCTATATTATTCTAAAAAAGTATTTTAATTTGAAAACTTATAACAATATTTAAATTATAAAAAATATAGAAAAAACTATATTAAAAATAACTATCTATCTTGATTAAAACTTAACTAGAGATAGTTAAGAAAAAGATATTATAAAGATAGAAAAATAAATTTAATACAATAACAAATTACTAAAAGCAGACAATTTAATTATCTTAGTATTTCTTAAATTAGAATTTCTTTCATTAGAGAAATTTATTAAAACTCTTCTTTTGTATTAAAAAGATTTTTTTTTGGTTTAATAGATAAATTTAAAAAAGTTTTTTACAGCTAGACTAGTGAAAAATTCAACCGTTGTACAACTATTGTACAGCCGTCAAAAAACTGTCGAAAAACTATCAAAAAACTGTTTTTCAACCGATTTACAACTAGGAAAATTCAAAATTTCGGTTGTTTAACGATTGACTTCCCCAACAACCATCAATTGCAAAAATAGAATTTAGAGTTGAATCGCAATTGTTCAACAGTTGATTAAAAAATTTATTAAATTGAAAAAAAAAATTATAATTAATTAGACTTCCTAAGTACTATACTAGTAGAGAAAGCTATAAGAGAGGTATACATGGGGGAGTTACTTACGCGCATATATTTTTTGTAAATTACGTGATTTTTCTATTTATAACTTGATAGCGTTGATAGTAATCGAAATAAGACTTTTCGAGATAAATTAAAACTTTAGATTTAAGTTTAAACTCTAAACTATTAATAGAATTAATAGAAAAACGTCTTAATAACTTTACGTATTGACGAATCAACAATTTAGAAATTTTACTACTCGACATGCCAAGACTTAAAATCTCGATCGGGCTAGCTTCGAGACTTCAAGTTAGAATAAATTTTAAATAAATTTTAAGTTTTTTATATCAAAATTAGCATCTATAGACATCTATTCGTTGAACAACCGTTGTTCAATCGTTGTTCAACTGTAGAAAAATTAATTTTCTAGTCTTAAACTGTTGTTTAAAAATTTTAATATTAAAATTAGCATCTATAGGTATCTATAGGTTGAACAACCGTTGTTCAACGGGAGAAAATCTAAATTTCCAAATTTCTAACTTCAAACTGTTGAACAACCGTTGAACAACTATAAAATATCTAGATTTCTGTTGTTCAATCAACGTACAACTGTTGTACAACTGTTGTTTTTATTAGTAGGAAGTCCTAGACATATTACTAATTATATTATAATTTATAAAAAATATTCTTGTATTAATACAATTTAATTTTCTTTTTATCAGCAGTTTCTTTCTTTTATTAGTAGTTCTTTCTCTTTTATATTTTAACTCTTTTTCTATTAGCAATTTTATTTTATTAATAATTCTTTTCTATTAGCAGTTCTCTTTTTACAACAATTCTCTTTCTAAAATTACGATTTTCTATATAATTTTCTCGATTATAATAAGCTGAAATTAATAGTTTATTATTTTATTTTTTAACTCTTATAATAGAATCGAGAAAGTTTTTTACAATTGTACAATTTATATTAAAGAAAGAGATAGTACAACTAATAACAAAAATTATAAAATTATAAAAAACAAATAAAAGTTGCAAAATTTAAATCAGATACAAAGTAATAGAATTTTAAAATTAAAAAATATAGAGCAAAATACAGTAACAATATTTTTTGATTTAACAATATATAAGTTTAAACGTTTAGCTATTGCAATTATTGTTTTTTGCAATTTTTTTTTTTACTTTTCTAAATATCTATAAGACTATACAAATCTCTAATCAAATAATAGAATTTGTTTAAACAAAAAAAAGATTTTTGAAATTCTTAAATTACAACAACTAAAGAAAACTCTAAATATAGAAAATGTTGTTGCAACAAACAAAATTCTAAAATCAAATTATATAAGATACTAAATTTAGTATTCTGAAAACTGTTTTAAAAAATAACAAAATATATCAGAAAAAACAGTTACAAAATACAGTATATTTTAGAAGCTTATATAGATTAACTTACGTTTAATTATTTAATATAAGTATATATTTCTTTAACTAATTGTAAAAATCTTCTATTGTCGTCTTGCTTATAAATATACTGAAAAAGTAAATATTGCAATTGCAATCTGATTTTTTGTTATTCTAAAAATAGTTTTAATTATTTATTATTTTTTAATACTTACAGACCTATCTATAGGATTATTTTCCCGGAATTAATTCGGAGACTATCCGGAATCTATTCGGAATATTTCTATTTTGGTTAATTTCCGGTTAACTTCCGGTTAGAAACCTGGTTGATAACTGGCAGTTAACCGCTATATAGCAGCTTTATAACCTATAGATACTAATTTTGAAAATTTGAAAATTTGAAAATTAGATTTTTTTCAAGTCTCGACGCTAGCCCGATCGAGATTCCGAGTCTTGGCATAACAAATAGTAAACTATACATATTGTTGATTTGTTAATACGTAAAATTGTTAAAGCATATTCTATTTTTAAATTAAAGTTTCAATTTTAAATTTAAAGTTTAAGAAACTCGGGAAGTCTCTAGCTTTGCGACTATCGACGCTAACAAATATTTAATAGCAAAATTACGTAATTTGCGAAATTTCTATTCGCGCGTTAGATCTCCCTCTACTAGCGTGTACGTATTAAATTATTTATATTGCTAATATTAGTTAATCTACTTATCTAAAAAAATAAAATAAAAATGGAAAAATTATTACTAGTAATATTTATGCCCGGAATTTACCCGAAATTTATTCGGAATATTGCTGTTTTGATTATTAACTCGCGTGTAATTTATTTAAAGCAAACCCGGAATTAACCCGGAATTTATTCGGCACTTTCCGGTTAAATAATCGATTTTTGTCAGTTATCTATTCGTTATTCAATCGCAATATCCTGGCAATATCCTGACAATATCTTGACAATATTCTGGCAATATTCTGACAATATTCTGGCAATATTCCGGATAAATATCGGGTAAATAACTATAGTCTTTGGCCGTACAGTAACAATTAAATCTTGTAAATTTAATTTTCTAAATATTGTTAGTTAAGAAGTTGATAACAAGTCTAATAAAAAAAAAATCTTTTTTGCAATTATTATTAAAAGATCTGCGTTTTAATTATATTTACTTTTTTGTCAAATTTGAGATACAAATAAAGAAAAATTAGAAAATAGCATATCTATATAAGACAATTAGCAAAAGAGTTAAAAAAATATTAATTGTGCGCTTAAAACAGATTATAACAGCAAAATTAAAAAAAACTTCTATTAGAGTTATATTAACTATAATTCAAAAAATAACTTCAGTAGTTATAATATTAAAACAAGAAAAGATTTTCTTAATTAGAATAGAATACTACTATATATAAAAAACAATATTAATATTTAAACAAATAATAACAAATATAAATATAACAAAGATATTAGTACAAATAGATTTATATTAAATTATACTAGTATAAATAACTCTAAGCAATTAATAGTAATCTTTTTATTATAAATATTTTTTAATAATACTTTGAGGCTCCTTCGTATATTTATACTCCGGTAGTATTACGGTAATTTCCTTGTAGTACTACCGATTTGGTAGAACTTCCGTAGTTCAACCGTATTATTACGATGAAATACTGTCTTCTATTGTAATAGATTCTTCTAAATTCGCTTTATATCGTAGTGTTACTATTGTATTATTGTAGTGCTATCGTTGTACTATCGTTGTGTTATCGTAGTATTATTGTTGTGCTATTGTCGTGCTATCGCAATAATACTTTCGATCGATTTAATATCGCTACGTTCTAATAATACAATAGTAGTAACATTGTAGTAGAACTATAGAGATTGTGTTTAACTGTATATTATCTGCAGTAAAAAAGTCTATTACAATCTATACAGCACTGTTAATGTTAATAGTAAAACTAAATTTAATAATATTAAAATGCGCCAAAGTTGCAGTCAACAATAATTTCTTTCTTTACTATCTATTTATTTGTCTTATTTAATTATAATTAAAATTATAGTATTAAAACAATTGCAATTGTTGTTTTTGTTGTTAAGTTCTCTTTCTATTCCCAATTCTATTACTTCTAAATATTGTTATATTATAATATTGTTTTTCTTAATTCTTAAAAAGTTTGTTTTACTTATTCTAATATTAACAAACAAATTGAAATTTCTCTCTATTAACTTTTTGTTTGTATCGAAATCGATTAGATAAGTTGTAAAAGACTTATATAATTACTTAATATTTATATAAAAGCAGAATTTTTAACAATATCTTCGAATTCGAAATTATAGATAAGATATTTAAGTTAATTTGTATTATACAATTATTTGCTGTTATTACAATCTCGATTTAACTTCAGAAAAAGAAAAAGAACAAACAATTGTTTAAACAATATTTAAGAGAGATAAAGAAAAGACAAAAAAAAACAAAGAAAGAGAAAAAAAAACAAGAAACAAAGAGAAAAATCAATATAGTAAAGAAGAAGATCGAGAAGTTAAAGAAGAAACTGAAGCAATAAAAGAATAATAGTATTTTCGATATATTGATTTTTGATAATTTGCAAGATAGAAATATTATATAAGTCTAGAAATTAGATAAATTCTTTCTATATAAGTTATTTATACATTTAGAAACTCTTTATATATATTAAAGTATTTAGCAAACAATAGAAACAATACAATATAAAATATATCAATTAGAAAAGTCTTTAAGTTCAAAAAACTAACAAACAAGTAATTAAGAATATTTTCTCTAGCACAAAACTATACTTTTATATTATAAAGCTATAAAGTTATATTATCTAACAATTTGTTAGTTATAAAAGTCTTCTACAATACTATAGTCTATATAGTTTAGATTTACTTATTTTTTAGATTTGTTATTCTTAGACTTGTTCTCTAATCGCATCTTGTTATTTTTATTTTTATTCTTAATATTAGTATTCGATAATATCTCAACAGTAGTATTGAAATCGATATTAATAAACATTTTGTTTTTATTGTTATAGTCGACAGTAATATTGATACTCTTCTTATAAACTTTAACTTCTTTCTTATTCGCAAGAATATTAATTTATCGAGACAAAAACTGTTTCGATTTTAAGTTACTATTTTTTAAAAAAATATTTAAGTTAATATTTATATCGAAATTGTATCAATAAAATTGCACAACAAAAAATTCGAAACACTTAAAACATATATCTATATTTTGATATTTAAATTTGCGTTGTTTATAAAACTAATTATACAAATCGATAAAATACTTATTGATATATTTTATTAATTAAGAATTAACTTAATTAAAATAATACAATTGCAAAAGTCGATTTGCAACAACAAATTGCATTAAAGTATCTAAAAAAGATAAATTTTAATTTTAAAATTATAAAAGAATACCAAATATAGAAAGTCTTTTATAGACAAATATATATTTTAGAAACTTAAATATCTTTAACAAAAATTTATTTATATTTATAACAATAATACTAAATACAAAAACTATCTAAAGTCAATAAATTTAAAAATTGCACAAAAATTCTTTTTTGAGCTTACTATATATAGTTAGATTTTAAAAATAAATCGCTTAATTACTTTAAACAATATATATTTATATTTGCTCTAACTTTTTAACAACTCTACAAATAGTATCTTTTCAATTTTTATATATATTCTAAACTTGTTTGCGAAACAATTTATATATATTGTGTAATAGCTTTATATCTGAAAATACTTAACGCACAAATTTATTAATTATCTTATTCGACAAAAAAACTATATAATAATATTGAACTTATATTTCAAACTTCTTAATAGTTTGAAACTTACTCTTTACAAAACTATTAAAATAATATGTAGTTTTCGATAATTGTATATTAACTACAACAAATATTTATTTAATTTGTAATTAAATTTCAAGCGTTGCAAGTTAACTGTTTTAACTGTTTTTATAGTTGTTAAATATCAATATAATAAAGAAATTTGTACAACTCTATAAAATAGAATTTGCAAATTGTTTATTATCTTTATTAAAGTACAACTGCTTAACAAATTTAAAAGCAAATAATATTTTCTTTTGTTAATTTCTATTTGTTGCAATTTATAAATTAATTTTTGTTATATTTTTTTAGATTTTAGTTGTCTTAATTACAAAAGCTTTCTTAATTAAGATTTTTTTTTATAGATATCTAAGCTATTTTGTTGTTAATTTTCAGCGTTTTCGAGACTTTAATAGAACTTTTCTTTAATATAATTGTTTTATTAAATTTTTAAGAAAAATTCTTTTGTAAATCTTTCTTATTTTTTTTAATACTATTTGATATTTTAACTTTCTAAAACAATAATTTGTTCTTCGAAATTCTACTTAACTTTCTTATGTTAAACTACAAAGTATTCTTGTTATCTTTCGTGTATATATTGATTAGCATCTAAGTATTAAACTTAAAATTAACTTGTAATAAATTCTTTTGTTTGTTAATTTTAATAAACTATAATATGTTCTAAAAGTAACAAAAAACTAATTTGTGCTTATTAACAAAAAATAGAGAAAAGATAGAAAATTCGACAAGAATTGCAATTTGTAAAGAAAAACTATTTAATTTTAAATACTTAATTACTTTAGATATTTGCGTCTAAATTACTATTAGTTTTAATTAAGAAAGTCTTTTACAATTAATTAATTAATCTTGCTATATATAAAAGATAGTAACTTCTCTTTATCTATCTCAATATTAAAATTCTTTAACTTACGCTTATATTAATATATATTATAGCTAGACGTTATTTTAATCAATTTATCTTAAATTGTATCTACAAAAGTCAATTTCTAATAGTTAAAAATACTATATATTTCTAAATACTATTTTGTATTAAATCTGATCGAGAAACGCAATATTTGCTATTGCTTGCTTTATATTTAACTTCTCTTGTCTAACATATTTGTTTTGCAATTGTCTCGATTCTAAAATTAGAATACAAAAGATATAATATATTCTATCGAACAATTAAATTAATATTAATTAAAGCAGACTTTTACAGTTAACAAGTTGTCTAATACTAAATCTATTGTAATATTATCTCTTAGCTTTTGTTCTATCTTAATAGAGCACTTACTTTACTTTATATCTATATAAGACAGAGTTTAAACATTATTGACAATTAATATATAGATATAAGTATTTTGTGTATCGATAATTGTAGTATCTAAGCACATAATAAGCAAATAATAATTAAAAAACTTATCTCTATAATATAAGTATTATATAGATATTATAGTAAAACAAAGTAATATCTTTTCTATAAATTTGTAGTATTGTCGAGTCGCATTCTATATTTGTAATACTATTTACTTTATTCGATATATAAATTAATTAATATTCTCTTTTTATATCAAATTATTTTCGAAAACTATAATTTTTCTTTTACAACTATTATTTCTTAACAAGTAGCTATTTACTTTAAATAATCAAATTTAGCTTATAGTTATTTTTACTATTTTATATAGTAGAATATACAATTTTTTCGATTTAATTTGACACTTATTTAGTTGTTATCGACTAACAATTTTCTTGTTTATTAAGAAAGACTTTTACAAACTTACTATTTTAATTGCAATTATAATATTGTCGATTTTCAAAAAAATACTATAAATACAATACAATTTTATAGACTTTAATAAAATAACAATTTTTTTTGCATCTTATTGCTTTTAACTATTCTTTTAAGTTTACAAAAATAATTTTCTTACAATAAAGCAAATTAGATAAGCAACAAAGTCTAATTAGCAATTTTAAATTATATTATTAAAAACAATAGCTAATCGAGTCGCACAAGATAAACGCAAAAATTTAACTATTTTTTCGATAAAATATTTTAAAAAAAAAGAATAGAATACAATAGATTACAAAATTCTACTATTTTACAATATAAAACAATACAATATCTACAATATCGACAATATATTCTACAACTATAAATATAATAAAATTACTATAGATAACATTACTTAAGATCTAATTTAATATACAATTAGCAAGAAAGCTCTATCTTGTTAAACGCGCAAAAGAAAGATCTCTAAAGTATTAGAGTCGACTAAAAAAGATTAACAGTCTATTATAGATATTTTTTCAAATATCTTTACTATATCGAAAAAGTTAGATAGCAATATCTATTTATTTTATTTATTAATTCTTCGACAATCTTCTATCGATTTCTCTTTTTAATAGTCTTTTATTTACTTTTTGTTTTTAATAGTCTTTTATTAATTCTCGTTTTTAATAGTTTTTTATCGATTCTTGTTTTTAACAATTTTTTATTAATTCTTGTTTCCAACAATCTTTCTCTATAAATTAAGAGAAATCTCTTTACAAAGATTTAGAGACTTTTGTTAATTTAGAAAACAACAATAAGATTATAGTTAAAACTTACAAAAAAAAATTAATAAAATTAACTATATAATAACAAAACTTGACAAATTAACTATCTTATTTTCTGTCGAAAATAAATAGAAAACAATCTTTGTTGCTATCTATTGTTAAGCAACTTTCAACAATACAAAACAAATATTAATAGAATTAGCTTTAAAGAATTTTACAAATATTAATTTAAAGTTTCGATATTAAAAATACTATTTAATTAATTAATTTACAAAAACAAAAGATATAATTTACAAGTTCGAGATCAATCTTAAATACAATTTTGATTAAATAATAAAAAAAGATAGTTGTATATAGTTCGCAATTACTATCGCATCTATAGATAAAGATATTGTTATATATAAAAAATTTAATCGAGAAACTGCTGTCTCTTTTAATTGTATAAAAAACTATTTTAACAATACTCTCTATTAGCAAGAAAACAAGCAAGAGACGTGCAAAGATATCGAAATTAAATAAAGAGAAAAATATACAATATATCGAATTAACAAAATAAGCTTCGATTTTAATTTAAAAATATAACAATCTATTGCAATTTACTTTCTTTTACAAATAGAGCAAAATACAAGATATCGAAATTGCATTTTAACAAACTATATAGATCTAAACAAAACGTTTAAGACTATTATATATTTTATAACAATAAGTATATTTTCTATAATACAATTGAAGAAGTTTTTTAAGCTTACAATAGTTTTTTATATTTTATTTCTTAATACTAAAAGATTTTCACAATTAAACAAAATTGTATCTATATTTTCTTTAATTGCGAAAATCTTTTACAAACAACTTATATACTAATCGAAATATAGATACTTAATATTCGAGCAACTACTTTTTTCGATAAACGCAATATTTCTCAATTTATTTCTCTTATTTTATTTGCTTATTTAATTATTTAGTAAATACAGGTCTTCGATTGTATATTTTTTAAAAAATTTAATTTATTGCTTTATTACAATAATAGTAGAACTTATAATAGAATCGAAGCTTTCAAGCGTTTAATACAAGAATTCTTTTTTATAAAATATTATAAAATATTTATCAATAACAAAAAGAATACTAAAATAATTGTTATAACAATATTTGATATTTTGAACAAGTATAATAGATCTAAAGTACAAAAGAAGTAACACAAAAGTATCGAATTCTTTAAAATTAATTAACAACAATTAGATTTAACTTAATCGAGAAATTTTAAAAACTACTTTTGTATTCTCGCTATAGACAAAATATATATAGTAAAAAGTTAAATTACAAATATTGATATTGTTATTGTATAACTTGAAGTAGTCTTCTATATTTTTTTGACTAGAACTTCGCTATTTTACAAAATTAATAATATAAAAAAATATATAATTCTTATCGAGTTCTATTAAGTTGCAAATTAATAATTATTTGAAGTCTTAATTTACTAAAAAATAATTAAAAATATTAATTTCTATCTTCTTTCTTAAGATTATTTTGCAAAAAGATTGTATATTATCGATTGCACTATAATTAATTTTATTATTAAAGATAGTTTAAACACAAATATCAAAAGTCTATATCTATAGCAAGTTTACTCGAAAATTATATTTCGACATATATATATATATTAAAAATCTTTTTTAATTTGTTAATTATTATTGAGAAAAGTCTTTTTTATTTGCAATTCTTTCAAATAAGCTACAATATAACAATTTCAAAAATAGATATTTATATAAATATTAAGAATCAACTTCGCAATTGTCTTGTTCAATTCGAAAAAAGAAAACTTAAATAATTATTTAATATTTAATATTAATTTAATCTTGTTTGTGTCTAGCTTAAACTACTAACCCTCGAACAAAAAAAATCAATTTTAAAACTACTAATATAAACTCGATATTAATTGATTCAAAATATCTACAAAAATAGTAAAAAATATTAAAAAATAATAAATTATATATTTTAAAGAAATTCTTGATATTTGCAACAATAGAAATATCGAAGATACAAATATTGCTAAATAATATTTGTTTGCAAGTAAGTATACTCTATATATTAAAGCTTTTTCGACTATAAAAGACTTTTACAAATTTGCTATTAAATATATATTAATATATTAATAGATAATTCGAGACAAAGAGAAAAGAATAATCTAGTATACAATATTAGCAATTATACTTTATCTCTACGCAATTCTTAAAATTATACTATAGATTAATATAGTAATAATATATTCTTAAATAAATTAAAACTAACAAAATAAATCTTAACAAAGATTTATTAAAAATATAAAGAAAACTATAATTATACTTACAATATTTAAATTAAATAAAAAAAGATACAATTTTTAAAAAAATAATCGAAATTGTTACTTTTTCGAAAATTTGTTAAACAAATCGAATACAAATTAGAGAATTAATTAACAATTGCAACTAAACAATTTCTATCTCTATATTATTCTAAGAGAGTACTTTAATTCGAAAACTTACAACAATATTTAAATTATAAAAAATATAGAAAAAACTATATTGAAGATAGCTGTCTATTTTAATCAAGACTTAACTAGAAACAATTAAAAAAAAATATTATAAAAATAAAAAAATTAATTTAATATAACAACAAATTACTAAAAACAAACAATTTAATTATTTCGATATTTCTTAAATTAGAACTTTTTTTATTAGAAAAGTTTCTTAAAACTCTTCTTTTGTATTAAAAAGAAAATATTCTTTTTGTTCGATAAATAGATCTGAGAAAGTCTTCTATAGTTATAATATTACTAATTATATTATAGTCTACAAAAGATATTCTTGTATCGATGCAATTCGACTCTTTTTCTATTAGCAGCTCTCTCTTTTTATTAGCAGTTCTTTTCTCTTTTCTTCTATTAACAATTCGGTTCTTTTTCTATTAGTAGTCTCTCTCTTTTATTAACAGTTTTCTTTCTTCTATATTTCGATTCTTGTTTTATTAGCAATTCTTTTCTATTAGCAGTTTTTTTACAACAACTCTCTTTTTACAACAACTCTCTTTTTACAACAATTCTCTTTCTAAAACTCCGATTTTTTACACAACTTTCTCGACTATAATAAGTTGAAGTCGAACATATAGCTTATCCCGGATACAGATTTTCTATCCGGAACAAGCTTATTTCGGATAGAAATTTCTATTCGAGATAAACTCTGTCTATACTTAGTCTATACTCAATATAAATTATACTAAATAAAACAAAAAAATTATAAGTTTAAAAAGATACTTTTATTGCAAATTTTATATATCAAACATATACTAAATCTATAATTTGATTATTTTAGAGTTTATTTTAAATAAAAAATCTGTAATCGAAATAAACTTTATTTATATTGCGTCTATACTTTATATATATTGTACTAAATTAAGCAAAAAAATTGAAAATTTAAAAAGATATATCAAAAACAAGTTGAATATATCTAGTATATACTAAATATATAAACTAATTATCTTATTATATCGAGTAATTATAATTTTGTTTAATTTCTAAAATTTAGAATAAGTTAAATATATACTTAATATAATTAATAGCTATTAAAAGAAAAACTATTAACTCAATTTTAAGTGCGCAATTTCGAGACACTTATACAGAATACAATTTAAATATAAATTTAGTATTATTGTAGTATATATTAAAAAGAAATAGAATTGCGCAAGTTATATATTAAATTTTTAATATGTTTTCTAAAATTAAAATACAATTATTGTATTTTCTATTTTTATCTTTTCTAAATATCTGTATTATTATAATATATATTTCTGATTTTATTAACAAATCTATAGTATAAGTCTAGTATATTTTCTAATTTTATTGCTTCTATTATTTTAATATATATTTAGTATAAATATTGTTGCAATTTAGTTTGCTAATTTTAGAGTATATTATAACAATTCTAATATAACAAATACACAAAATCTATTTTTTCTAAAATATTATTATAATAAATATAATAAATATAATATATATTATATTTTTGTCTAGTATATATTGATTATATATTTAAGAATTTTTTTCTAATTCGAATTTTAATTTTGTAATTAAATATAAATATTCAACTATAATATAATTCTATATCAAATATATATAAAATACAATTAAATAGATAACAAATTTAATAAAAAAAAATTTTTTGTTACAATTTAGTTTATACTAAGTATTAGCAATATTTGTTATTAAAATTACAAAAAATAACAGACAATCTATATATAGATTTAATCTAAATTTAATATATATTAAATATTATTAGTTATATTAAATTCTAAAACTTAAATTGCTTTTTTTAACTTAAATATATAAGTTGTATAAATTTAACTGCAATTCTATATATACTAAATATTAGCAAATATAATTATATAATAATATCGACTAATTAAATATATAAAATAACTTTTATTGCTTTTAATTGTTAGCTATTTATATATATAACTATAATTTTATTTATATTTAATACATATTAAATTAAGATTAAAATTAAATTATATTGCTATTAAAAAATATATTATACTAAAGCAAATAAACAAATATCTTAATTATTTATATATAATATATAAACTAAATATATACAATTTCAAATTCAGATACAAAAATATTTCTACAAATATATATTATTTTGAATTTTTTTTTTTTTTTTTATATTTAATATATATCTAGTTTATACTAATTTAGTATTTTAAAATTTTAGATTAAATTTAAAAAATAGCAAAATACAAACTACTTTACAGAATCGAAATATAATTTTATAAATTTTGTTTAAACTAAATTTATATTTTATATAAATATATATATATTGTTAATATAATTATCTATTAATATATAAACAATATAGAGTATATTGCGTAAGTTAGATTAATATTAAATATATATCAAATTTATATAAAACAATTATTATAATTAGAAATTTACAATTGTTTTTAATATATATTTTTATTACAAAATAAACTTATTTTATATTTGTTATATATTTAATCTATCTTTTATCTTTTCTGTTTTTATACTATATATACAAATACTTATTTTATTATTTAAAATTTTAACAATATATTAATTATATATAGACTCGACTAATATTAGACTTGTATTAATATAATTATCAAAATTACTAATTAACTATTGTTTGTTATTTTTTTTTAAATTTTTTTTTTTAATTTAATAAATATTTGTAAAAAATATATTTTTAGCTTAGTTTTAAAATATACTAAATTTATACTAATTTACTCTCAATATTATATTAGTATTTTAACAAAAAAGTTTGTTTTTATATATTCTATTATACTAATCTATATTTAGTATATATGTAATCTATATATAGATTAATATATCTATTACAAATATTAAATTTTTAAATAGATTATTTAATTATATTCTAAGTTTAGTCTATACTAAATATATACTAATATTAAAAAAATATAAAAAAGAAAAAAAATCTTATAATAGTAATATATTTAAGATTTCGAAAATTTTCAAAAATTTATATTTTATTTATATTTAGTATATATATAGCTAATTAAAAAAAGCTGCTTATAATAGTAAAAAATCAAATACAATAGTCGACTCTAATAAAAAAGTCTAAAAATTATATATATTATATTTATATTTATTATATATTTAGAAAAAAATTACAATACTTTTTTTAATTTAAACAAAAACAAATTTTGTTTGCTAATTTATTATACTAAAACTATACTAATTTTAACTTAACAAATATTTATATTTTAACTAATATTCTTGTAACAAAAATAAATAAGATATTGTTTGCAATTTTATATTATATCTATATTATATTTATACTATATTTATATATAGTTAATTCTTTTTTAAATAGATTTATCTCTATTAATAACAAAAATTAATACAATTATTTTTCTTTTTATATTAAAATTATATTAAATTTATACTTAGCTAATACAGTTGCTGCAAAAACTATTACTATATTTATAATTAAAAAAAACAAAGATTAGATTGTTTTTTATTATATATATTAAATATATACTAAGTATAAATCAGAACAAATTAGCAATAAAAAAAATTTAAAATTGTTTTACTAAATATCAGATTTAGTATATACTATATTTGATAATCTAATTTGTCTTAACTAATTGTATATTTTCTATTATATTTAGTATATATAATATAGATAATTAAATATTTGTTTTTTCGATTTCGATCTAATATAAATAAATTAATATTTATTATATATTTTGCTTCTATATAGCTGCTGCAACAGCTATATTTTAATAGAATTTTTTTTTGCAAATTAATTTAAAATAAAATACAATTTATATTTAATATAAAATCTCTATATATATTGTTTAATTCTAAATTAAAATTCTTTTTTTAATTATATTTAAATATATATTAAATCTGTATTTTGTCTATATTTGCTATATATTTATTCTATTTATTATTCTAATTTTGTATTTACTTCTTTTATTCTAAATATTATTTTTTATAAAACAAAACTAAATAAACAACTATAATAGTTTGTTATATTATTGTATTTATTAGTTTTACAAATAATACAAATATCTTATATATAATTTTGTTTTCAATTATTTTTTTTAATTTCGAATTTTTTAATAAAATAGTAAATCTTTTTTCAAATAAATATTTAATATAAATTCGATATATATTAGATTTATATATAATTTTTCGAATTTAAACAAAAGTTTTTAAATTATTAATATTATACAGTATTTGTAAAACAAAAATATAAATTTATAAACTAGTTTATTTTTGTTGTTGTTTTAATTACTTAATAGATATTGTTAATTTATTTATAATAAAATTATATTTAAAATATATTTTATATTGTTAATAATATTAAATTTTTTTAACTTAATAACTTTTTTTGTTAGTTTTTTCTTTTCCTTTTGTAGAAATTTGTTATATTCTTAATATATATATTGTATATCGTATATATTGTTTTTATATTTAATTTTTAATTTAATATTTCGATAATATTGCTCTGTATTCTTTGCTCGATTTTAATATATTATTTATAAAATTTAAATTTGATTTATATTTATTTAAGTTAGACAACAATATATATTATATTAATATTTAATATCTATTTTTTTAAGATAATATCTCTATATATTGTTATATTAATTTTTTTTTTAGAATTTTTATCTAATATATATTGAGTAGATATTTAATATTTATCTCTTTTAGATAATATCTCTATATATTGTTATATTAAAAAAGATATTTTAGAATCTTTATTTAATATATATTGAGCAAATATTTGACGTCTATCTCTTTTAGATAGTATTTCTATATATTGTTGTATTAAAAAAGATATTTTAGAATTTTTATCTAATATATATTGAGCAGATATTTGATATCTATCTTTTCTAAATAATATCTCTATATATTGCTATATTTGAAAAAATATTTTAGAATTTTTATCTAATATATATTGAGTTAATACTCGATATTAATTTTTTATTAAATTAGTAATTTTTAAGTTACAATTTTAAAATATATAAAAAATCTTGCTATTAAATTTAGATACTATATTTGTATCAAATTTATACTTAGAATTAAATCTATTAAAAAAAAGTATTATATAAGAATTTTCTAAATTAAAAAAAAATATAAATATTGTCAACAATATTTTGCAACTCTTCGATCTTTTTTATTTATAATTTAATTAATTATTAAGTTAAATTAAATATAAATTAATTGTATTTTTTTTTTAATTAGTTAAGCAACAATACAATTAAATTTACTGCAATTGTATTAAATAGATAAAATATCTCTTTTTGTTTTAAAATTGTTCTTTTTAAATATTTTAATAGTATATTTTCTTATTTTTTTATATAATTAATATAAATATAGTTTAGAACAAATATAAGTTCTATCTAAATATAAAAACAAGTAATAATAATTTTTGTTTTGCAAATTTATTGTTTTAAAAGTAATTGTTTTTTTCTATATTAGTATAATTGCAAGCTAGTATCTATTAATACAAAGAAATCTTTAATTTCTCTTTATATAGTTCGACAAAAATTTATTTTGTTTTTTGATATTTAATCTATATTTTAAATTTAAAACATAATATATAATATATTTATATTATCTATATATTGTAGTAGTTTGTTGATAGTTTTAATCTTTTAAAATTAATTAATAAAATAAATTGTTAAATAATTAAAATAATATTTTCGAAAATTATATTTAGAATATACTCGACAAAAAATTAATATATATTTAAGATATTTAAATTACTTTTAAAAATTGTTAAAATTGTAAAAATATTTTTTAAATTCTAGACAAAATATTAGTAATATCTATATAATTCTAGTATATACTAAATATATTTTAAATTTGTTTTTTGTCTATATTTATTATAAAAGTTTGCAATTTTTTGTTTTTACAATTAATATAAAAAATTAAAAAAATTTAATAAACAACTTTTTTTAATACTTTAAATATTTTAATAAATATTATATAATAATTTTTAATAGTTTCTATATTAATTTATATATAGTAGTAGATATTAATTTCTATTGCAATTTAAGTATATACTTAATATATATTATATATATATTAAATTTACAATAATAATTTTTGTTTTAACTTAAAATATTGTATAGATTTATTTTGTTTTAAATCTATTTAAATATAAAATCTATCTTAAAATATAATTAATTTATAAAAATCTTAATTTAACTATAAATATAGTATACAACAATATATTGTTAAAATTTTTTGTTAAAATAGATAATACTTTTAATCTATTATTTTTCTAAAAAATACAATTAATTAAAAACAAATTTTTGTTTAGTTTCTATAGATTATAAACTAAATTTATACAATATTTAAATTAAATATAAATTAATCTTTTAAAATTATTTTAATAGAAAATTTCTTAAATTTTTGTTTACAAATTAATATTGCTATACAATTTTTTATATTAAGATTATTATATATATAGTGCAAAGCAATTTTGCTATATTTTGTATATAAATTAAATATAATAGAAAAAATAGCAAAATTTTCTATAAAATATTTAGTATAAATAATATATATACTAGATATAAGCTTAGTTTATACGTTTTTAAAAATAGTAAATTTTGTTGTTTAATTGTTGCAATTATATTATCGACAATTTTTCAAAATATTTTAATAGAATATAGTAGATAATAAATATAATTTTTGTATACAATTAGTATAAAAAATAGAAATTGTTCTTAATTAACAAAAATATAGATATTTAATTATATATTATATATATTAATTTTAATTTTGTTATTTTTTTAAAAACAATTAAATTCTATATATATTTAATATATACTAAACTTGTATTAGAATAAAATTAATTGCAAATAGAATTTCTAAAAACTAGATATTTAATAAAAATATAATTTTTTATATATTGTTGTAATTTATAGTCTATTAAAATGCAAAAATAATTAAAATTAATATATTCTAAGTTTGCGTTAATAGTTCGATTTGTATACTATAATTCTATATCGAAAAGTAGAAAGTATTTAATTTAATAAATTTATATATATTAATTAAGTAAAATATTATTAAAAATTGTTAATATTCTTAAGTTTAACTCTATTGTATACTAAATATATATATAGTATATTTAAATAAATATATTTACAATACTTGATTTCGAAATATTTGAAGTTTTAATATTAAATTTTGTTTATTTTATTTTATTTTATTTTATTTAGAAAAAAATAATAATCTAAGTAATTTTAAAGTTAATCGCAACAACAAAAAATTAAATCTAGTTTTAATATAAATTAAGATTATATTTTACTTAAATTAAATATATATTAAATATATATTTGTTAATTAACGCTTTAATAGATATATTAATTAAGATCTTAACTAATATTGTATTTTTTCTATATACAAAATAAAGAATTCTTTTTAAATATATATATAAATATACTAAAATATTGTAATAGTTTTGCATTTTTAATACAACTACTTAATTGTGTTTTTCGAAAATAATTGCAATTTTATAAATATTAATAAAATTCTATATATAATAAATATTAGCTTAATATATAATAAATATAAAGTATAAAAAAGAATCTATTTTCTTAAATTTTATAAATAATAGTTCGTTAAAACTATTAAAATCTTAATTGTTTAATATATTTTAATTTTCTTAATTGTTTATAGAAATATTTTTGTTAATATTTTAATTACTTAGTATTATATTGGACTTAATAGTATTAATATTGTTAAAATTCGAAATTAAATTATATATTTAGCAAATATCTAATATATAGTAAATATAGAATAAATCTTAATTCTATTTATTTATTGCGAAATTGCTTGTTAATTTTGATTTGCAAAATTCTTAAATATAAAAGAATTTTTTTTGTTAGAAAATATAGAAACTTCGAAAACAAAAAAATTGATAACACTATTAAAAAATATATTGCTATTAAGATTTGAATTAAATATAAACTAAGTTTGAGTATAATATATATACAAAACAAATAGTTGAATTGCGCAAATATAAAACTATATCGAATTTATACTATATCTAAAAATAATTTATACTATAACAAAATATAATTTTGCAGTATATAAATCTTGTTTTTAAACTAATTAATTGTATATTACAAATTTTATACAACTTTAGTATTTCGATTGCAAACAAAGATTGCTATTAATTTCTACAATTCGATATAATTATACTAAATATAAGCTAAGTATAAACACAGCTTATTTCGAATAGAAATTTCTATCCGAAATAAGCTTGTCCCGAATAGAAAATCTGCACTCGGGGTAAGCTATAATTCGATAGAAGTTAATAGTCTATAATTGCGTTATTAATTCGATATTATTGTTTTTTACTATCTACTTGCTAGCTAAAATAGACAAGTAATTTTTTTTTCTAATAGACAATTTTGAACAAGCAATTCGTAAAAGATATTTATAGACAAGAAAATTGCAATATAATAGATTTCTCTTAGTATTTAGTAATTTAATTTATTAAATATCTATTTTGTAACTATTTTGTTGTGTAATTTAATATTAATTTCAACAAACAATAAAAAGATAAATTTATAAATCGCTAAAATATAATTCTTATTTTTTCAAATTTTTGATTATATTATCTTTATCTTTATTACTAGACTCTATTGCTATTAAATTTCTAGACTTTATTTCAATCTTTTGTACTCTTTTAAACAAATATTACGCATTATATATTCTACACGCGTTCTTTAACTTTTACAATAGAATCGAGAAAATCTTTTACAATTGTACAATTTATATCGAAGAAAAAGATAATACAACTAATAGCAAAAATTACAAAACTACAAAGAGACAAACAAAAACTGCAAAACTTAAATTAGATACAAAATAATAAAATTTTAGAGTTAAAAAATATAGAGCAAAATATTACAACCATATTTTCTAATTTAGCAATATATAAATTTAAATATTCAACTATTGTAGTTATTGTTCTCTATATTTCTTTTCTTTTATTTCTCTAAATATTTATAAAACTATACAAATCTCTAATTAAACAATAGAATTTGTTTAAATAAAAAAGAGATTTTTGAAATTCTTAAATTGCAACAATTAAAGAAAACTCTAGATATAAAAAACGTTGTTGCAATAGACAAAATTCTAGAATTAGATTATACAAGATATTAAGTTTAATATTCTAAAAGCTATTTTAAAAAATAGCAAAATATATCAAAAAAGACAACTACAAACTACAATATATTCTAGTAACTAATATAAATTAATTTATTTTTAATTATTTAATATAATTATATATTTCTTTAACTAATTGTAAAAGTTTTTTATTGTTTGTCTTGCTTATAAATATATTAAGAAAATAAGATATATATATCTTTTAAGAACACTACAATTGCAATCTAATTCTTTTGTTATTCTAAAAATATTGCAATTGCAATCTGATTCTTTTGTTATTTCAAGAATAGTTTTAATTATTTATTATCTTTTAATAGCAATTAAATTTTGCAAAATTAATCTTCTAAATATTATTAATTAAAAAGTCGACAACAAGTTTAATAAAAAAGATAAATTCTCTTTTGTAGCTATTGTTAAAAATATATATTTTAATTATTTTTATCTATTTGTTAGATTCGAGATATAAATAAAAAGAAATCAAAAAATAGTATATCTATACTCGACAACTAGCAAAAGAGTTAAGAAAATATTAATTGTGCGTTCGAAACAAACTATAGTAACAAGACTAAAAAAAACTTTTATCAAAATTATATTAACTATAACTTAGAAGACAACTTCAATAATTATAGTATTAAAGCAAGAAAAAACTTTCTTAATCAAAGTAGAATATTATTGTATATAAAGAACAATATTAATATTTGAACAAATAATAACGAGCATAAATATAACAAAAATATTAGCACAAATAAACTTATATTAAATTATATTAGTGCAAACAACTTTGCGCAATCAAATAAATTGTTTGCAATTAATAACAATCTCTTTATTATAAATATCTTTTTAACAATAAGATGGAGACTAATTTGTTCTATAATATAGAGCAATAACAATTACAATATTTTTTAAGATTCTTAATCTTTTACTTTTTAAGAATATTATATTAATATTAAAAACAAAAACAAAAGTAATAACAAATCTATTATATTTATCTTTTTTTTGTTGTTTTATTATCTATATTTGTATTGCATCTATACAAATTCTTTTTATCTAATTGTTAATTTCAATTATTTTTTAAGATATCTTTCTATAAAATTGTAAAATAGCAAAAGAGAGAAAATACAATATTGTTGCTATTATATATAGTATTGAATTTCTACTTTAAGAGATATAAAGATTTACAAACAAAATATATAAAACTAAAAAAAATAATTCTACTTTTGTTAAAATAGAGAAAGTTTTTTTCAAATAAAAAAAATACTAACTCTATATATTTATTACTATTAAAGCTAGATATTTTGAAGCGCTAAATATATTGACAAATACTATTATTGCAATTAATAAGAAAATTTTTACTAGTTACTATTAAGAAGCAATCTTTATTTGTTGTTTAACAAAAAAATTAAATATAACAACAAACTATTTATTGTGTCTTTTAACAATACTAATATAATTTTATAAATTTAATATACAATATACTCTTTGCGATTAAGTTTCGCGAGAAAATACACTTTAAAATAGCTATATATATCAACAAATCTACAAAATTTTAATATTTTTAAATATAGAATTTGTCTATTCGATTAATATTTAGAGATATTTGCTATAGTTAAAAAAATAATCTTTTTATATTCGAAAACATTGTATATATTACTATAAGTTCTCTTAAATTAGATTTATATATTATAGATAGAATTTTTTTTATAGATTAAGATTATTGTAGCAATACAAATATAATAAATAATATTATAGTTATTGTATAAGTTGTAGTAAATAGCTAATATCTAATATTACAAAATCTTGATTTAAATTATATCGAAAATAAGTTATTTATTTTCAAAAATGTATTTTTAAAAATCGATATAAATTAAATTAACAATTATATTAAATATCTTCTTAATTATAACTACAACAAAAATAACAAACTAGAGTTATATATAGAGAAAAATTACTTTATTTAACAAATAATTAATATATTATCTACAATTAAACTATTGCGTTGTCTATATTTTATTTGAGCTAAACTAAAAATAATATATTTTAATTGTTAATATATTAAACAATTTTTTACAATCTTATATATATTTTTATTGTATTTTTTATTTATTGACAACTTCGATATATATCGAAATATATATTATATATTAAAAGTTTTCTATCTAATCTTAGCGTACTTAGTCTATAAGAAATAACAAAAAATAGTTAATATATTTACTCTTACTTTAAAATTTTATAAAACAAAGTTAAAACTATTGTAGAAGTTTTTTTCAAATTTATTAAATAACTAAATTGCGATATAACAAATCTAAAAATTAACAAAAAATCTATCTTTATATATATTTTTGCTATTGAATTAATTGAAAATATATTTTAGCAAATTAACAATAGTAAATTCGCTTAATACAATATTACTATAAAATATCGATCTTGTTTTTGTTTTAAATTAAATAGAGACAATCTAAAATTCAATATAGTAAACAAAAACAAATATTATAAAAAAATAATAAAAAAAAATATACAAAATATACAAAATAATTTGTAAAAAAGTATTAACAAATTTATTTATATAATAAAAATATTAAACTTTAATTATTTGTTATTACTAGATTTTGTTTAATCTTAAATCTTATATATAATAAAATATACAATATATTTTATTGCGAATAATACAATTTAAAACAAATATTGCAAAACTTTCTAATAACAACTATATTTAACAAAAAAAGCAACTCTATATATTTTAAAAAATTTCAAAACTTTTATTTTTTTTTAAAATAGTCTCGAATTTAAAATTTTATCTATTATATTTATTTATAATTATTGTTAAAATCTAATCGAATATCAATTCTAGTTCTACTTATATTATATATTTATACTACAATAAACTAATTTCGACTTAGTTATTTATAATCTATAAAAAGAGTAATAAAAAATAATATCTTTTTACTTCGAACTATTATCGAGATATTAAATATTATTGTTTGTTTTAATATTTTAGTCAACAATTAATATTATATCGATTTAGATAAATTATATATAATAATTTTAAATATTAGAAAAATCTATTAAGATCTAATAAAATATACTATTCTATTAAAACAAAAAATATCTAAGAAAGATCTTTCTAATATATCTAAGAAAACTATTTACAACTTCTTAAATAAAAAGTAAAAAACATAAATAGAGAACAATATAATTAAAATTAACAAAAAAAAAACTTTTACAACAGCAATAAGAAGAGTAAAAAAAAATATACTAACTAAAGTTCTCTTTGTTATTGTTAATTCGAAATTTAAAATAGAATTAAAATTAGAATTTCTATCTATTCTATTTATATCGATATCGAAGAAAGTACTAAAAGAAAATCAAGATTACAAAATTTAAAAAAAACAAATTCCAAAGTCTTCTTTTTTTTCTTAATTTTTATCTTAATTTTTATTTTGCAAATTTTGTTTAAGTATACTTTATTGTTATAAATATTAATATTTTAGCAAAAGAAATAAAATATATATTAATTTTAACTTAATCTCTTATTAAAATTAATACTAACAAAAAAATTATAAATTAATAATCGACAACGCAATTTTTTCTAATTTTATAAAATATCTCTTTACTAGAAATATAATAACATAGTATATAAGATTTGAGCTTGCAAAAACTTAAAATTTTGTATATTTTATTTTATTAAAAATTTTAAAAATTGTCGAAAACAATTGTCTAAATTTTATAAAAAAAAATTTATTTAACAACAAACGCAAAATAAATATAGAAAAATTACAATTATATAATATATAAGAAAATTCTTTTTATTAATTTGCAATACTTTTTTTTTATAAATTTGTACTAAACAATTATTTATAAATAAAACAATATTTAAAATTAAATAAATTTAATTTTTAATATCTATTTTTACAACAACTTTTGTTAATATATAATAAAAAATATAGTTTAGGAATTTTAAATTTTAATATAAAATATATTAAATAATATTGTAAATTAATTTATATTAATTAGTAAATTTTAATTACTTTTTATAATATTGTAAACTAAAAAAGTTTTTAATAGAAACAATTGACAATATATATACAATATTAAAGATACTATAAAAATTAACAATATTAAAAATTGTATTGCTTAATATTTCTTTTATTGCTATTAATATAAAATCTACAATTTCTTTGTTATTTAAATTATAAAATAATAAAAGAAGCAATAAATTAAAAAAAAACTATATAATATTAGTAATAGATTTTGTTTTAAAATTTTAAAATTTAAAAAAATTAATGTACAAGTTATCTACAAATAGACTGACCGTTCGGTTCCAACAGTTGGAACCGAATTGCATAAATTATGAAAATACTAACTATATTAGGTTAAAACTTGACCTAATTAGGTATAACTTTCGGGTCGGGTTATAGATTTCGGGGAAAAACCGACCCGAACGGTCAGCCTAAAGAACAAATTGTTAATTTTTTATTATAATTTTCTCTATCTTTTGTTTATATTTAATAAGTCGAATTGATAAAAAAAAAGTAAAAATATTTGTTAAAATATAATTAAGAAATAGTATATTTATAGATAATAATAGCTATAATACTATAATATAAAAAAGATTTCTATATAGTAACAATAGTAATATTGCTATCTTTATATAATATTTTGTCTATAATATTACTATTTAACAATTGCAAAACAATAGTAAAACTACAATAAAATTACAATAATATTATAATAAGATTACAAATTCGATAGTAACTATTAAATTTGCTATTTAATTAATTTACTATTATTACTATTATTGTACAACAATATTTAATATTATTTGTTTTCTATTATAGTAAACTAGTATTGCTATTAGTTTACTATTAATATAAAATAATATTATTACAATTGTAATATTGTTGTGTAATAATTATTTTATTAATTTAATATTTAAAAAACAAATTATATTGTAGTATTACTATAGTATTATTGTTGTACTATTATAATATAATTGTAATTTTATAATTATATAACTAGCTTTCTATTATAATATTACTAGATTGCAATTAAGATTTTATTATAACTAATTTAATTAAATTAACAATAAAATAAAATTAAAACTAATTTGTTTTATATTGTAGAATAATAACAACTATAATATTTTTTAAAACTTTTAATTTTTAATTTTTCAAAAATATTGTATTAATATTAAAAGTAAAAACAAAAGTAATAACAAGTTTATTATATTTATCTTTTTTTTTGCTATTTTATTATTTATATTTATATTATATTTATATAAATTCTTTTTATTTAATTATTAATTTTAGTTATTTTTTAAAATATTTTTTTATAAAATTGTAAAATAATAAAAAAAAAATATATAATATTAAATTTTTATTTTATAAAATATAAAAATTTACAAACAAAATATATAAAGTTAAAAAAAATTATTCTATTTTTGTTAAAATAAAAAAAGACTTTTTTAAATAAAAAATAATAATTTTATATATTTATTACTATTAAAATTAAATACTTTAAAGTATTAAATATATTAATAAATATTTTTACTACAATTAATAATTTTTTTATTATTAATTACTATTAAAAAGCAATTTTTATTTGTTATTTAACAAAAGAATTAAATACAATAATAAATTATTT
>JAABUW010002619.1_pt1 | contig 27038 bp, 18 predicted proteins | sample 5560081 | NCBI WGS metagenome assembly JAABUW01 (sample SAMN10711882, study PRJNA513363) | rock metagenome | isolation source: Antarctica rocks | place: Antarctica: Victoria Land, Knobhead sud | reverse complement strand
GGATGGTGCTTTTCAGGTCATGATATCAAGGAGGGAACGCTGAATGACCCCACTACCCATACGAGAAGTGAAGGGCGTCGGAATGGGTGGCCCGCCAGAATTGGGTGACCATTGGCCGCCAAGAAACAAGCTGAAACATCTCGCCAAGGCAGGGGTTGTTGGGCTTGCTGGCCGAGTGCTTCGGGTATAGCGCGATCTAGCATTCTCTCAAGAGGGAATGCCGAGTGCACCAAAGTCTCACACCGTCACCCCAATTGCGTTTCACTATCGACAGCATGGTCGTGATAACAATCGCTTGTCCACAGTCCTCCAATCATTTTATTTCAAAGGGACGATAGCCCTGCTATACATATTGTTTGTAGCACTCCGAGTCATCCTCCAAGCCAAGCCTACCAACTCCATGCTTAGCACTTGTCAGAGCTTCCTTAAAAACAGACCAAGAATAAGTAGCGATTCTACGCACAGCTTTGTTACATGGCTGCATGGCGGCGACCTGCCTCGTGCAGCTCCTGCATAGATTGAAACAACAGCTTACTAATCTCTCTCTCATCCTCACGTCCCAGTGCAACTCGCTTGATACTGCTGACCATCTTCCGGAATCCTTGCACAATTCCTTCTGCCGTTGGTGCATCGTCTGGCCTCTCCATGTCAGCTGCTGCTTCACACTGAGATCCTTCCTTTGCGTCGTTGGATGTGCGAGCTCGACGGCCGTGATCCTGTGCGTCAGACGCAATCGTGTGTTGTTGTCCGGATAGTTGCTGCTGGTGCTCCGATATCTGCGAACTGGTCGATCCGTTGTGTCTCGCTGCTACCGTAGCATCTTCCATGTTAGAGGTCGACCCCTTGCTATTAGCGCCAGCATCTGTTCGAGACTCCTCAGTCGTATAATACCAGAACTTAGAAGCTTTGCGTCTGCCCGAGTTCGTTTCCGAGCCTCTACTCTCATTTGCGGACCCTGGTGGGCTGCTTGTGAAGGCATCACTCAACCGTGCTGACTTTCTCTTGCTCATTGGGGATCCATTCGTCGTTATTGCGTCATTGACATCAGACTCCCGCGTCGCGCGACTCTGCCGCGGACTGCTCGGGTGTGACGAAGCTTCCTGGCTCAGTTGGCTCGGCCGACACTTCCGCATGGATCGTCCACCTCTCTTTCTGGACACCGACTTTTCCCTTGCAGGTCTTATGTTTGCCATGACGGAGGGTGACTGGGATCTCTCCCTTTTCACTTGTACAGGGCTTGCTGGGAGCTGACCTTGAGCTGGACGCACATCGATCATGACACATTCAGCGACAGCTTGCCCCGCTACCGGCGTCTGTGCTTTTGGTACCGGATTCGAGGGAGCTGACATGCGTCTTGCTCTCTTCTGCACACCGGCGTCCTCGTTGAATGGATTCTTTCTCTTGCTTGCCGCTCTAGATGCTGGCTTCCTCGTCTCATCGTCTTTACTAGAACGTTGTGACGATGCGTGCTCCATTTCACTGATCAATTGTGCAGTGACCTGATCATCCTCACTGACAATCTTTGAGGATCCTTCAATCTGGAAAGAGTTGTAGACCGTGCTTGTATCATGATTTAGCAAAACGGCTGGAACGTGCATGATTGGTTGGGAAGGAGCGTCACCAAGTGCAGCATAATCAGACAATATGCGATCTCCCGGTTGGATTATTGCTGTCGCCGGCACTGGACTATCTCTTGGATGGTCGACGGCATTGGTAGATTCGTCGATACCGCTACTGTCCCTCCCAGTGTTCGAGGGTCTTTCCGTATTTGCCTGGTTCTCCTTCAGCGACTGACCATGGACAAGACCTTGTGCTTTAGCCATTGATTGACCCTGTAAGTCGAAAGGACCACATGCAATCACTTGGCAGTTGACTTCAGGACCAGACGCAATCAATAGCGGCGATGAAGGCGGGCCATCGAGTATCTCGATACCGTTCGTCGCTTTCTTGCTCGAGGCGGGTGTGGGAGAAGACCCCAGGAAGTCGTTCATGAGGATGTCAGGAGGATACATAGGACTGACTTGTTCGTCCAATGCAGATTTTATTATTTGATCGTGATCAGGCTTGAATACTAATCTTGGCAAGCTATACTCAGCAGGCCTGGAAGCACTTTTCGGGCTAGATCGTATCTCGGGGAACATAGCTGCTTCAAAGCCTTGACGCTCTTTGACTTCCTTTTGGCGATCGGTCAAGACTTGAGAGTCGGCCGGCTCAGGCGCATGCGGTGACGATTCTATAGCAGCAAATCGGACCTGGGAATCATTGTGGCGTAGACGTGCCTTTGGTGTGGTTCTGATACTTTGCCTTCCTGAGAGCGGTGACTTGCTAGCTAGATTGGGACTGGCGCTAAGTATAAGGGCCTGTGGAGCATTGATATTGGGACGTGAATGGCTCTCAGTCTCACTTCTGCCAGGCAGTCTTGCTAGTGGGAGGTCTTCTGATGGGACATCATCGCCTGGGGATTCGATGAAGTGAACAGGCGAAGGAGACTTGGCCTGTAGAGCGTTAGCGCTAGCTCCGTATTGTACAATGCGTTTTAAGACACGTACCTGGTCCCTTCCTACTACTGGGAACGCCGGTAATTGAATATCAGTCATACACTGCAAATTGAGCAGTGGACCGCGCAGCTCTTCAGGGTACGAAAGGGATTCTGCACAACCAAACGTCCGGTTCCACATCACTATGCATTGATTGACGATCGACCTGTGCCGGCTTTTCAACCCTGATAGTAGCAGGTGCTGTATACTGAACAAAAGATTAGTGTCGTGGTCGGGACAATTCTCGATAACAGTCAGTACAATTGACCACAGCTTGTAAACCTGTGCCGGATCCAGTCAGCAGGAACCAACGGTGGTGCGTGGCCACTTACATCGAGAGACACTGCAGTAAGCAGAGAAGGCTTCGGTGAGCTCAAGAGCCCGTCGGCATCTTCGATCCATGTAGCCAGACCTGCCTGTATCCGGGTGATGATGAATTCTTGGTGCTCCAAAGGACAGGAGCCTATCATGGTTGTCACAGCTGAGAAAAACAAGCCGATAGCTTCAGCAGCCAGCGTCATCGTAGGTGCATATGCACTGCCGAGAAGTTTATCTACCATAGAACAAACACTATCAAAAGGTTTAAGTGAGTATGATATGGGAGATGTGTGACCGATGCCCCAAAGCAGGTTTTGTGCCCGTTCCATCTGCTGGTAGGACCGTGGCCAGTGGGTACCTCTCAGCAGTATAACCGCAGTCAGTAGCAGTGCTTCATCACATACATTACTGGTTTTACATATCTCGTGTGCTAAAGGTTCAGTCTTTACCAGAGTGATACCAACATCGCAAATTTCCTCACGGAGAGAATCCGCGATGCAACCGTGAAGCTTCCGCCAGGAATCAATGGTCTTAAGAGAGCGCTGCTGAATACCAAGCTCGAGAATCTTCACAGCCTCTCTATATTCATGACCTGGGGGCCGAGGACTGGCATCATGAGGATCATTCTGCTGAGGCAATTTGATGGCCAAAGAGGTAGCTTCCGCAATGAGTTGCCACAAGACTAGGCTCGCCTCCTTGCTAGATGCTTCGTCCACCAAAAGGAGACGAGCCAGAAGGCGCAACGCGACTAGCTGTGTCCACCTGTTTGTGGCAGACTGTAAGATTATATGCATGACAAACTTGACAGTGTCGATATAGCCCAAGCTTGGTGGCTGGTCAGGTAGGCTCTTGAGTAGAAGCTTGAGTAGATGAGTGGCCGGAGAATTTAAAGAGCTGGAGTCTCGACTAGACCGACTGGAGGGTGTCTCTGTGGCCTCAAATGCGTTCTGTGAAGTCAAGATAATCCGTCTTTCCATAAAGGGAATGGTCCCAATCTTCGTTACTGCTTCTTGTAGCAAATGCGCGATTTTGAGATAAACATCTGCTTTGTCTTCTATAGTTGATTCATCCGGCTGCGAATCCTCACGGTTCTGGAGTCCCTTGCTGCGCCGCTCTAATAAATGCTTGACGTGATTGATTATGGTTGAGACGGCCCTCATCGCATCCATCGATACTTTGACTTCCTTGCTACTTGCGATACCCAAGGCTGTCATGAAGTTTCGCCAGGCCATAACCGCTGGAGCTTCACGATCATCACCCAGTCGCCAGTCAGCTAGGTCAGAGAGCTTGTCAAAGATTTGTACAATTCTGTCTGCTCTTAGACGAATCCACTTCGGATCAAGACAAGGAAGCTCCTCCGGCTTCACAGGCCCGTTCATGTTGGCTCTGTTCTCGTCCCATACCTTTGGCTTGCCACACGAAGAGAGCAGGGAAGCCATTATATCAAAAGCATGATTCAAATCCGACTTGCTGGCCGCGAAGGAGCTCGGAATAATTTGAGCGACATATAATTCCCAAAATTGATCAAGTTGTGCGTGCGTTGCCGTTGGGCGAAAAGCATAGTATAAAAGAGTACAATACGTTGACCGGGCAACTTGCTTTGCTTGCTTCGAATTTTTATCATTGGCTTTGCGTTCCAGGTGAGCCACTAGCGGCTGTCGAAGCATCTTGGTCATTGAAGCGGAGGTCGAGGTGTCTGGATTGATAACGAATATCAGTCGACTCCAAGCAATATTCGCTTGAAATTTGACTCGTGGATCACTGCAGTTCAGGCAACGCTGGATGACAATTAGCCATGCTTTCATATGCTCCCAGCACTCCAATTGACGTCGGCGACTTCGAAAAAACAGAATCATAACGCTCCAAATCTGGGGTGCATGAACACCATCTTCTTTATTGATCGTAATCTCACCAAGGCGAGTGCAAAGTAAGTCGACCACTTTCTTGCCCTCTGGATTTGCCCTGTTGCACACCTCGACGAATGCCTGTGTAACCGAGCATACTGTCCCGAGCTGAAGGCCTGCTTCAACTCCAAATCCAATTGCGCGAACACGAACGTCTTTGATCGAACTGAGCATGCCTGAGATGAGATTTTCGATCCAACTTCCAACCCGAGCAGCCATCACTGATTTTGACTGTAGCAAAAGTCGCTGGTAAATCATTAATCGGTGGCAAATGATACGGTTGCCCTTGATTCGAGTTGTCACAACATCAAGGGCAGAGATAAGTCGGTTCACACGGTCCACTGTCATAATCTTGAATGTGAACTTCTGTTTCTCCAGTAAATGCATATAGTGAGATACTAAGATCTTAGGTGAGCTAGTATCTTCCATGCTTGATATCGATCGATCAAGGATAAGCGAGCAGAAATCTTCTGGGAGTGTGCCTGCCAGGCTGGGAGTGCAGAGAAAGATCGTCAGGACTTTCAGAGCTTGTGTGATAAGTTGTGTATCTATATTGCCGTCTGAGCCGGTCTTTGCAGAGACATCTCGTCTAATATATCCAACAATCTCTATGGCCTTCTCTGAAAGATCCTTCGTCTCTGGGATTTCGTCATAGGCGCTCAGGCATGCAAACAGAGTGGTATAAGCATCAAGTCGGGAGGCTCGCGAAGGGTTCGCCAAGTGCGCAACTGTGGAGCGGAGCATCGCTGGAAAGCTCGTCTGGTCGAAAGCTAGCATCTCAGTGTCGGAAAGGAACGTAGTGTTCTCCGTGCAGCCTTTCAGAATGGACTTGAGAGATTTGCATTCCTTAGAGGGCGGCAGCCGTCGCATCGAGCTCTCGGAGTCCGAATCCTTGCTGCCAGATACAGGAAGTCGGTGAAATTCTGTCCAGGGTGAAAACCCAACCTTTTTTTGAGCTCTCTCCAAGGTACCCTTGATATATTCGGCAGAGGATGAAGGAGACTCGTCAGGCGTGTCCACCAGGGGGTAATCGGGTCTGGCAACATTCACACTGGTATCATTGGCACTGGCGGGCTTTGCAGAGCTCTCTTTAGGAGGTGTAGGTGGGCGTGCAGCAAGCGGTGCTAATCCTGGAGCGAAGCCCACCATGGTCGGTATAAGTCAGACGAAGTTCCATAGGAAAATTCTCAGCAGATGAAGAGATTTCACTCCGGCGTCTTGAAGCAAACACAGTCATGCAGAGAGCCTGATCACATTTGGTAGGCGCCTACCATAGTAAATGTGATACACCAAACGCGCATTAACGCGTCCAAACAGAGATTCAGGGTCCCACTTCAATTGATGATTAGTCATCGGGCCTCTTTACCGTCTTGGCTTTCTTGGCATCGATGGCTCAAAGAAACATCTCTAGCAATGTACGGCCGATCAAAGGTTGTAGCAATTCACGCATGAAGTGCTATGGGCAAGTATGACCTGGATTCACTACAGCGTTGGGCTGGCTAATATTTGAATTGTGAAGCAAAGGTAGACGAGATCGTAGAAATTTTGGGAAACATCAAGGCCAGTGACCAGAATTCATCATCTGCAGGTGAGCAGCCAAGCGTTTGGAACTAATGGCGCAAGAGCTCAAGAACTTATGCTGTAGCGAAGCTCCATCTCCTAAGCCGTCTCAAGTCACAAATCATTTCCGCGGAGGCTACAGCAGTATTCACTCAAGATGTAATGATTGTACCCAACAAATCTGGCTTTACAATATATCTCATTATCTTTAGGATGTGAATGTTCTCTGCGTCTATGCGTTTGAGGAGTCTGATCCCAATGCTCCGTCGTCTCTGGTGGCTTTAAGGTGCCTCGCGAATTTGCTACTTCTGGAACCTAAGACTCGACAATTCTTTGTCAATAAAGGCTACGCTGGTGCGACGGCAAAAAGACTGAAGGTGACCACCATCAATGCCATGATGTGGCCGAAATGTTGACAGCATATCAGAAAAGTGCAGAGAATGAATTGCTATGCTCACGGATCCTCTTCTTGTTGACGTACGATACCAGATTCGACTTTGATGACCTATTCGAGAATCACTCCCTTGCTGATTCGATTCATGAGGTACCGTTCTCTTGTTTCGTATGGCTAGGGCCCCACGTTGCTTGTGGCTTACGGACTGCTAGAACATTGCCTCCCATGCCTCGCTCTATGTCAATTACAAGCGCGAGCGCCACCAACAAGATGATAGTAATGGGACCAAGCAATTGCCGATCCTCACGCCGGAGACTTTGGCAGAGTCTCTCAAATTGCTTTTCAATCTAAACCAATTCTATCCGCATCATACTAGAGACTTTACACGGACAATAAAGCCGATTTTACAGATAATGACTAGCATGATACTAGAAGTCAAGGCCTTACAACCCCCAGTCACCCAGCTGATCAATGTCCTTTTAAGTCTTGACCTTCCAGGACCGGTGTCGCCAGATCCTCGCGGACAGCGGGAGTACACTCCTCATTTTCCAGAGGAAAATCCACATGATAACTACTTACGTTTCATCAGCATTCTAGACTCCGGCGTCCGCTTTTCTGTAGAAGAGGAATTGGATCGTTTGATACCGCTCGTGACGCTGCTGAGGCGAGTGTACGAGCTCGCGCCACCGGACATCAAGTCCGACATGCGCGCACAGTTGTTGCCTTCAAACGAGGAGCGAGCCGAACCTCTTGGCAAATCTGATTCTCTCCCATCGCATCTCCTTCGCCTTTCGACCGGGCTCACTGTTCCTCGGCTCAAGGAAGGAATTTCGAGCTTCCTCTTCGAGCTTTCTGATAAAGACGCCGCCACCTTTGTAAGGAACGTCGGATATGGCTATGCTGCTGGTTACTTGATGACCCACAGTCTGCCTGTACCGGGGAACGCTAGTGGAGACCTAGGAGAGAGGGTCACAACTCTCGAAGGCCAGGAAATTAACCCGATTACTGGGCAGCGACGAGACATGGAGCCGGAAGATCCACTCCCAGAAATGACAGACGAAGAAAAGGAAAGAGAGGCAGAGAGATTGTTCGTGCTGTTTGAACGTTTGAAAGCAACAGGAGTCATGAATGTTGTGAACCCAGTCCAGCAAGTTGTTGAAGAAGGTCGATTCGAAGAAATCGATTAGTCTAATTCATGTGCATATCCAGCCTCTCTTCCATGAAAGTGATGTAGTCTCTAAAAGCACGCTTGGCTCTATAGCACACGGGTACCGAGGTTTATAACCTCGCCTTAGGCTTCCATTTGATCCAACTATGATCCTCCCCAATTTCCACCAAATGATCAACGTCCTTCGTGTTCACCAGCCCTGGATGCAGTCTCTCCACATCTGTAACCCCCACTAACCTTAAACTTGTCTCCAATTCATCCTTCAAGATCGAAATCATATGCTCCACGCCCTCCTGTCCGTAACAAAGACTGTACAAAAACGGTCTCCCGATGCCAACAGCCGTAGCACCCAGACACAGCGCCTTCATGATATCAGTACCCCTCGTAATCCCTCCATCAATGTAGATCTCAAGTCCACTATCAAAGATTTCAGGACAGATACGATGTAGTTCCAGCAACGTCAAAATGCTAGGCTGAGCCGTATCAAGTGACCTTCCACCATGATTAGAGAGGAAAATGCCAGCTACATCGTACTCAAGCGCTTTTTTCGCATCAGCTGCGGATTGGATTCCCTTGATCACCACAGGCAACCCTGATGTTTCTTTGATCCATGGGATGTCCTCCCAACTTAGCGTCTTGTCGACATACTGTCCCATTAACCTCCCTGTAATCATTGCGAAAAGTCAGTGTTCCTCTTCCGAGTAACGATATGGACTCCGCGACACGTCTGAGGAGCAGAACGCCCTCGGAGCAGTGTCCAAGGCTCTACATGATTTTCAGGTTGGGAAGCAATCGAACGAAAATGGACTCACCCATACCACCGCCTTTCTTGTCATTACTGGCTACAGCGCCACTGATGGCAGAGCTGACATTCTCGGCAGCTATGCGTTCGTCTGCTTCGCGTTTGCCCGGGACATGTGCGTCTACTGTCACAAAGATAGCGCGGATACCGAGCGATCGGGCACTGTTTAGAAGTTGGGTCGTTTTGGAGCGGTCCGCGTTGACATAGAGCTGCAAGAAGAAAGGTTGGTTGTTTGTACCAGAGGATGCGATGGCGACAAGAGGATACGATGCATTGTTCGAGACCTAGGCAATTCCGCCTCAGCAAGAATCTTCCCTCTCCATGTTTCTGTCAATAGCTTACGCATTGAATTAGCCCTTCGCTTGCACAACCACGGGCAAGTGCAAGCTCGCCATCAGGATGGGCAAGTCTAGCCATGGCTGCTGGGCTGACGAAGAAAGGAGCAGAGCTTGGGATACCGAGGATTGAACACCGCGTTTTGACCTCTGCAACATTCCGCATGACTCGAGGCCGCAGCATGATGCGCCTGTAGAGTCTTGAATTCGCATTGTGCGTGATCAGGTCTGTAGCTGCAGAAGAGTAAAACGCCCATGCCTTTTGCGTTAAGGTCTTTTGGGCTACGTCCTCGAAATCATGTAGTGAAATAAGCTTGTAAAGGTCAGGCTCCGTGTAGTCCTCGGTCGATACTGATTGTCCTCTCGTGGTCTCAATAGTCATAACGTCTTTCTTTTGGTCTGGCGGGAGGGTCACCACTTCTGCTTGATCCAATTGCCCTTTACAAGTCTGGGGTGATAATGACCCCTCGAGGATACCTCGAGCATGGAATTCATCATATGGCGCTGTGGCATCTTGTCCTGCATATCTAAGGATAGCTACCAATTGTAAGCGGTTTCACTTCCTCTGCCTGGAGAGCTTGCGGACGGACCGGAGGAGCCCCCTGGGTGCTCATTCAGGAAATTTGTAACATCATAGACCTTGGAATGAACTGAGATCCAACAATCGCTACTGCTATTGTGTTTCTGTAAGTCATTGAAGCTGAGTGTGGGAAGAATCTCCGAAGACATAATCGCTAGCACAACGCAGGGGCGAATGACAATGGATTACGTTGGACTCTTGTCGCGTCAAGCATGGGAGAAATACCCTTTGTAAAATGGTCTAGGTTTCGGAGAGGTGAAATGAAACCTCAGTTGAGCGAAGTCGCATCACGGCTCATGCCTGCACATATAAAATACGGTTCATCCCACGCACCCTCGCACCTTCTCCGACGGATATAACCAATGCGGCTCAAATTCCGCGATGACGAGTTGTGGGGGATATCGCCTTCTTGTACCAGTAGTGACAACAGGCAAGAACTTCTAAATTAAATGTAGCAAATCTGGGCAGAATACAATGTTGCAGTAGAGACAAATCTCTGCTCTGTATCCGCAATATAGACTCGAAGTGCTGAATTTCGACCACTCACCAGTCATGAGCAGCAATACTAAAATCAACTGCATTATCACTGGAGCAGGAGGCTTCATTGGGCAGGCTTTAGTACTGGCTCAACAGCCGAACGGACTCACCGCACGATCGCTGACCACTGGCAGGCTGGTGCTTTACTCGACGATCCTCTGGTATCGAAACTCATCCTGACAGATGTGTTCGAACCAAGTCTCCCTAAATCGAAGACTAATTCCAAGGCGGAAACACGATGCTTCGCCGCGGACCTCACATCGTTGGAAACTTGCAAGTCTCTCTTCACGCCGGATGTGAACCTGATATATGTCCTCCACGGCATTATGTCAAGCGCTGCAGAAGCAGACTTCGAGCTGGGACTGAGGGTCAATCTGGACTCAAGCCGGCAAATCTTCGACGTTCTTCGTCAGGCTAATCCAGGCGTGAAAGTAATATACCCCTCGTCGCTAGCTGTATACGGTCCACCTGCGACACCGACCACAAAGATAACAGAGCTAGATACGCCAGTTCCTGGTACCTCGTACGGAGCCCAGAAACACATTTGCGAGACACTCTTAGATGATTACTCCCGGAGAGGAATGCTGGATGGGCGTATCTGCAGACTGCCGACGGTAAGTCCTGTCTCCATTCAGACCATGGAGGTCGTGAAAGGCGTTCCTACTGAGATGACCAGGTCACAGTGAGGCCAGGAAAACCTACTGGCGCCGCATCGTCTTGGGCCTCTGGACTCTTCCGAGAGCCGCTTAATGGTCAGAAATGCCTTCTTCCTGTCTCCAAAGATCTCGAGATTTGGATTTGTTCGCCAAGGACGGTGGTTAAGAACCTTATATTCGCACGAGATATTCCGAAAGAAAAGTTTCCGGGAACTCGGATTGTCAACATCCCTGGAATCACAGTGACGGTGCAACAGATGCTCGAAGCTTTGAGAGTTGTTGGTGGTGACGAGGCAGTCAAGCTTGTGGAAGACGAAAAGGATGAAGTTACAGAGAGAATTGTGTTGAGCTGGCCCACACGATTGGATACATCGAGGGCAAAGATGTTGGGGTTTGCTGAAGATGGACCTCTTGACCAAACACTGCGGGAATATATCGAAGACTATGGGAAGAAGTCAGCCTGAGTAATAAAGGCTTTGTCCGAGAGAGAACTTTTACACTAATCCGGAACAAAGAGACGTGGCTCGTAGCCGCAAATGAGTTGGGAGAGTCCACAATATGATTGCAATTCTTGGAAGACTGTCGGAAATTTGCAGTTGACTCTCAGCCTCGGCTTAGTCATCAAAACTTGGCGCCAATCCCGTGCGAAAACACCGACAACGCCGACTTGCCGTGAATCTTCGCATCTCACGCTTCCATCCTTGAATACTGGGATCCCAGGACTTAGCTATCAATTTATTGGACGAATTGCACCATCTCTGCGATTCATTTGTTAAGCAATAACATCAAGAGCAGTCAGCCATTGCCTTCGGCAAGATGGCCGAGTACAGCTTTGGCGGGACTGACGAAGAAAATGCAGAGCTAAAGAAGCTCAATGCTGAGGTCGTACGTCTACAACACCTCCTTAATTATATCTGAGGCTCAGGAGCTGACATGACATGTAGAATGAAGAGCCGGACAGCTTCGAAAATTGGGAGAAGCTTGTCCGAGCGGCCGAGTCACTCGAGGGAGGCCTCAATCGCAACTCGAGTCCTCAGTCAATATCCGCGACTCGAGACATCTACGACAAGTTCTTGGCCAAATTCCCGCTCCTCTTCGGCTATTGGAAGAAATACGCAGATCTAGAATTCTCTATTGCTGGGACAGAGGCTGCAGAGTTGGTAGGCTACTTCAGCCTTGTTATCAAATCAGGGATGATGCTAATCAGGACAGGTCTACGAGCGAGGTGTCGCAAGTATTACCAACTCAGCTGATCTTTGGACGAACTACTGTGCTTTCAAAGTCGAAACCAGCCATGACGCCGATGTCATTCGAGAGTAAGTAGCTAGACATAAGGTTTCCTTCCCATAACCGCAAGACATTACAGCCGGCTTTTTGCCTCAGCACTATGGTATAGGAGGACGCATCGAACTCGGCTTTCACACGGGTGAGAAAGTCGCAACCAAAACCTCTTATTGCTTCCTCTCACATTGGCAGTCAGGCGCTTTCATTTCGTTCGCTCTAACGTTGCCTACCTTTCGGCAAATACACTCTGCGTTCGAGATTGACCTTTGATGGACTTCAACGGCGCTCCAAGATGATCGAGCCCCTACACATGTTATGTTTGCTGCCCTCTGCCTCTTCCCTTGACTTCTCCCTTCCTGTCATATTGGCAAAAGCTGACACGGACCATCACAGGCTATACGAGCGTGGCGCTAGCTGTGTTGGTCTTGACTTCCTAGCACACCCTTTCTGGGACAAATACTTGGAGTTCGAAGAGCGTCTGGAAGCTCAAGACAAGATCTTCGCCATCCTCGACCGCGTCGTACACATCCCTATGCATCAATATGCTCGCTACTTTGAGCGTTATCGCCACCTTGCTCAAGTCAGGCCTCTGAATGAGCTATTGCCCCAGGACATGCTTGCCCAATTTCGTTTAGAAATCGAAAACGAGGCTGGTGGACAGCAGACGAAAGCAGAGCGAGGGGAGCTTGAAATCGAGCGCGAGATGAGGACAAGGATCGACAATTTCCATCTTGAGATATTCGCTCGAACACAAGTCGAGACTACCAAACGATGGACCTACGAATCTGAAATCAAGCGACCATACTTTCATGTCACCGAACTAGATGAAGGTCAATTGGTCAATTGGCGCAAGTATCTCGACTTTGAGGAGGTGGAAGGAGATTACATAAGGACACAATTTCTCTACGAGCGGTGTCTGGTAACATGTGCTTATTACGACGAGTTCTGGCTACGGTATGCTCGTTGGATGCTTTCACAGGTTGGGAAGGAGGAAGAAGTCCGGATTGTTTACCAACGGGCGAGTATGCTATACACGCCTATATCAAGACCAGCCGTCCGCCTCCAATACGCATACTTTGAGGAAACGCTTGACCGAGTGGAGGTAGCTAAAGCTATCCATCGAGCTGTCCTCGAAGTGCTACCCGGCCACATCGAGACCATCGTCTCATTAGCTAACCTTTCTCGTCGCCATGGTGGCCTTGACGCCGCCATTGAAGTCTATAAATCCCAGATCGATTCGCCAATATGCGACCTCTACACAAAAGCTGCTCTCGTGGCTGAATGGGCTCGTCTGCTTTGGAAAGTCAAAGGATCCGTCGATGAGGCTCGCCAGGTCTTCCGGAACAATCACCATTGGTACCTTGACAGTCGAGTATTCTGGATCAATTATCTCCTGTTTGAGCTTGAGCAGCCCTCAAGTGCAGAGACCGAGTCAACGCAGTACAAGCGGATCAAACAAGTGCACGAAGACGTCCGACGAAAGAGTCATCTGCCTCCTCTTACGATCAAAGACCTCTCACACTACTACATGGTCTACCTCCAGGAACGAGGTGGAAAAGAGGCCGCGAAGGAGTACATGACCTTAGATCGCGAAATCAATGGGTGGGCTGTTCCTCACCTGTCATCCTATCCTATGCTAATTCCAGCTCTACAGACCATTTTCAATCCAGGCGACGATGAAGGCTAAGCTGGCGGAAGACGGCCGAGAAGCTTCCACGCAAAGACGTATGATGCTGGAGAACGGACATCCGGGTGTCGAAGTGGACGAAGCAGCTATCCGAAGAGGAGATAATCCATACACTAAGTACTATCAACAGCAAGGCGAGCAGCAATTGCCGAGTGATACCCAGGTAAAAACTACAACCAGTATTCACGATCATTCCGCTGACTGCCAAGCTATAGCCACAGCCTCTGCGATACCAGTGATTTGCCCGTTAGCATCTCGGCGAGGGTCGTGATTGCATCGGACGGCCTGAGTACGCTGGCTCTTCCGATTCCTCAAGCTTCCTACTAATTGTCACTGGCCAGGGACGCAATATAGAGCTCACACATACTGATGTGTATAGCCCGTAAGGTAAATAGGATTGGCAGTGTTGCATGTACCATAAATCTTCGTCTTCTTGACTCTCTAAGGATACATTGCATACTGGCTAAACGGGCGGCTCCCGTGTCCAGCAAGTGTTACAATGAAATGCTACGTTGCACGCATCCAATAGTAATACAGCATCTCCCATTCTCTGTCAGACAACCTGCGCATCGAGCTTGCAATCGCTCCCAAGCGCTCCTTTATTTCAAACCCGAGAGCTGACTGAATACGAAGAATCAAAGCACCACAGCTGCAAGCCGAAACGCTGTAGGAGCACCATCGCCCGCATTATTGAACTTGTAGTACAATAGGTCCCGTCTCGATTCGCCTGTGGTCTGACAAATAAGGGGCGACATACATAGTGACATGCATTTTCGTAAGACGTCCTCTATATTTCTCCAATTTTTGGAAAACCTTATATTCTACACCCTACTACCAATGTAAATGCTAGAGCAATATGCTAGTATCTAAACGCCCTGCTAAAACGCCGCCGCTGTATTACATATCATGACGAATATCCAGCATCAACTGTTCTCCCCGAATCGTCGATCCCGAGCAAAAATTCTCCCACTGCTGCAGCCAACTCATCAGCCTCCTTCAACATACGACTCGCTTCTGCCTTCTGCCGCTGGGCTTCTTCTTCTTGTCTTCGTTTTGCTTCCGCTTCCTCGGCCTTTTTGCAAAGTTCTTGTTGGAAATGGAAGCAATTGGGACACCGATAATGGTCTTTGCAGTAGGAACAATCACACGCTGGTTCGAGCAGCAGGCATTCGGGGCAGACGTGGACGTCGCAGAGAATGCACTGTTGAGCGGCAGCAGTGCATTTGGGCCGGTGGTCACCAATCGAACGATGTCTGGGGCACATGATGGAGCCACAGCCTGGCTTTTTGGTTGCGGCTACTCTAAGTGGGTCTTCTTTCTCGGTTATATTAAATAAATGCTCCTTAGCAAATGTAGCAGAATCGGTCTCTTTGCCATCGTCATTGTCGCTTTGGGAGTGTCCAAGAGTCCTTGAGCGAGTTGTGGTGTCTCTTCGCCGAACCAAATTGTCAAGATCCTTACATAACTCGTCTTCACTAGCGACTGGCCACTTGATGAAAGGTACGATGGCCTCAAGAGTCAGGAGAGAGTCTGCAGTCAGTCCTTGGCCCCTCAAAAATTTCCCAAACGATTCGTCAGCCTCGTCTCGCGAGATGTCCTGCGCCCTAACAGTCCTTTGCCATACTACGATGATGTCCTTGAACTTTGTTCTCTCTTCCAGCATTGCCTTTTCTGTTGTAAGATCCCTGTAGCCGCAGACTCTCATATTGGAATTCTGGAAGTCATGCGCGAAGCAGAATGGTTCTTTGCATGTTTGACATCTCGATCTCCAGCCTGGGGTCTCCCAACATTCGTGGCAGAGACTTCGAGGGCATGGATTATCATCTTTGCTACTCATACCACACGACAACCTGTTCAATACCGCATCGACCTTTTCAGATGGCTGATCTTCTAAACTTCGCAGCTCAGCTGGCTTCGAAGCATACAAGTCCTTTTGAAGACGTGCAAGCTCGACATCTTCGTAGCCTTTGCCTCTTGGGAGGGGAGCGGCGCGAATTTGATCAATCGCCGAGCTCGATAAGCCAGGGGAGACGAACGTGATGCTTCCACCGTTCGAAAACATTGGTCTCAAGCAACACCACTTCATCTTGACAGCTGGAGTCACTATGCTGTTGGGTAGATTGACACTGGTCAGATTTACGTCCGGCGTGATTTCCTGCATCATGATATTTGGACTTCTTGCCTGACCTGGGGCCCACCAGAATTGTCCGCTGTTTTGCCGATCGATATTGTTAGCTTGTGGAAGTGGTCGCGAGAAGGCACAGTTCTGACATAAAGTCTTCCTACATCCCATACAATGCATTCTTATGCTGCAGTGCTCGCACCTTTCCTCTATCCCGGCTCCACAGTCATGACACTTGACCTGGTCAATGAATATCTCATGGCTCCTGCGTAAATGGGTCGGTAACCCCTTTCCCTCACCCTGACCGGGTCTTGGTTCCGAGCCAAGAGGCTCACCCTCGTATCCTAATTCCGCGTCTTGCCACAACTGCCCTCTCGTGCTTGCAACTCTTTCATTGTTAACATCCTTTGACGATCCCAACCGATTTCCAGACCGCCATAAGCGATCAAACACCACCCATACTTCGACCTTGGCGTCAGGGGTACCCCTCCCAAAAGAGTAATCCTTCCGCCGCAAGCACCTACCTCCGGGTGTGGGGCACCAAGCAGTGTCCGTCCAGATTCCTAGCTCGTGACATAACTGGATGAGATCATGAGTGGGCGCCGAATCCGAATCCTTGCGTGAGCGTGAAGCAGTGGTATAGGGACGGCGTCTATGGTGTCTGCAGCGGAATGTGTAGAGACTCTTCAAGGCCAATTCAGTAGCTTTGACAGGACCTGTAATCGTCTTTTGTAGGCTGAAGATATTGAGAAACGGCACGATATGATACTTCAGTGATACCTGCTTGCATCCGCGGATGGAAAGATGCTGCAATGTATCTCGTCGAGTGTGCAAGACGCAGTGTGCCAAACTATCTCCACTTACGGCAGTATGATCTAGCTCGAGCGACTTTAGTCGGGTGCCGAATGGCAACACAATGTTGACGAGGAGCAGGTCCAGAGAATATGCTTTTGATGTTGGTGCGGTAGACTCTCCAGAGGAATCACTTGCTGGGGAAGCCTGCCGAGAAGAGACTCGACCAGGACTGCGAGACCGAAAGGACAGAAGTTTCCATGCCGTGGGATAATTCTGTAAGAATGTTCGGAGACACTCCGAGGTATGGTAGAGGTCTAGAATCGATGATGTTGGAAGCTGAAGGAGAAGGGATTCGAAGACGGTTGGGTAGGAGGATATGACATGTTCAAAGGTAGAGAGTGTCACTCGGGGCTCGACAGGTACGAGTTTCGTGCATCGTGATGAGGCTCTCGCGCGTGAGGCTGGTGCTCGTGAGCGAGAAGGGTTTCGGTCTTCCATGTCGCCATTCATATAACGGCGAGATCAAATCAGTACCATCAGGAAAGGATACTGAGATCGTTCAGTCTGGCCTGCTACCAGCGAATAGCTATCAGTTGCTTTACTACGATCCTCAATATGACGTGCATAGGTGCATAGGTACCAAGAGGTCTTCTGCGGTTGAAGCTAGGCCTATTCAAGGGTCTTCCCGCTGCCAGCCCTAATCTAACCTATCTTGACTGATTGAGACTTGGCAGAGCATTGATAGTACTTGGAAATGCCAGCTACCTAATTCTCAGGTCGTTCCTGTTCGTGCAAAGCAGCAGCTAGATACCGCTGTGTGATAAAAATCAAGGCTGCACAACATGGATGCTTTACAGGGTCCTCCTGCACTATCAACACCTGACTCTCACGTCCTTGAGGCCCCACCAGATGTACACCCTAACGGGGAAAGCTCACGTCTTTCTGACGAGGACATCGAGATAAGCTATGAGATTAAGCGGACTCTCGCCGAAATCAGGAAAGCAAAGTATACCAGGGTTGCTCTTCAATTTCCTGATAATATGCTGCCAGACGCCCCGCGGGTTTTTGAGGCTTTGAGCAAGGGCTTGGGTTCCGGGTCCCGTACCTCAGATCGGAGAGTAAATCAAGCCACAGATCCCCCTTTTACTCGTCAGGAATTAGAGGATCCAGATGTGGTACCCGACGATCTCCGTGCAGTGAGATTATATATTCTTGCAGATACTTCTTATGGAGCATGCTGTGTGGACGAGATTGCTGCTGAGCACGTGAACGCAGACGCTGTCGTACACTATGGGCGAGCGTGCCTGTCCCCAACTGCACGAATACCGGTGATACACGTCTTCACAATACGACCTATATGGAATCAAGACGAATTGAGCCAAGATTTTCAGAACACCTACGAGGGCAAAGACCAAAAAGTAATCCTCATGGCGGATGTCACATATCAGAGTCATCTTGAAACGTTTAGTGCAATGTTCCGAGACTTGGCTTGTTGCAAAGATTTTCACGTCGCAGAGATCATACATGACCCGTCTTCACCCCTACCGAATCGCACAGTCCCAGAAGAAGTAACAGCGGATCCGGTGAAACTGAGGGAATGGCATCTCTTCCATATCTCTGATCCACCAGAGTCCCTACTACTTAACCTGGCTTCTCGAGTGGCCAGCGTTCGAATCTTCATACCCTTGATTACCGAGCATAGCAAATCACGTGAACCGTTCCTTGCCTCGACAAGCCGAGCTCTCAATAGAAGATATGCTCTTCTCACCTCTGTAGCAACTGTCTCTATTTTCGGCATTCTCATCAATACTCTCAGCGTCAAGAATTATCTGCATATCGTCGAGCACGTCAAAGACCAGATTCTCGCTGCTGGTAAGAAAAGTTACACGTTCGTAGTCGGCAAAGTCAACGCCGCCAAAGTCGCCAACTTTAGCGAAATTGGCGCGTGGGTCGTTATCGGATGCTGGGAGAGCTCGTTGATTGACAGCAAAGACTTTTGGAAACCTGTTCTGACACCTTTTGAATTGGAGCTAGCTTTGAAAGGAGATCATGAGAGAGTATGGACCGGGGAATGGAGTAGCGACTTCCGGATGATACTCGATAAATCAGTACAGCCGATGGGAGACATTCCATCCACCAGTGATAGAGGTCTGTATGTTGAAGCCGAGAGCACTGAAGGTAAAGATGTTGATTCCGGACCGGAGTCGGCGCCACCAGAGTTCGATCTGCGGACTGGTCGCTATGTTTCTCATTCACGACCCATGCAAACATCAACGGGATCGCATAATGAGCTTGCTGCTGGCAAGAGTCGTGCAAATAATTTGTTGATCAAGCGTGCTAAAGGCGATGTGGCCATCATAGGTGGTGACGTCTCGCCAGGAGCGGAACACCTTAGATCGAAGATAACTTGGAAAGGCTTAGGGAGCGACTTTAGGATTGCTTATGAAGAAGCAGGAGCGGTTGTGGAGCAAGGAAGAAGTGGGATAGCGAAAGGCTATACTCACGGTCAGAATAAGGCAAAAGTATAGTGTATGAAGAGCACAAGATATCGTTGAAGATTTTATTATTTGTCACGTCATATGTCAAGCTCTGCAGCAGGAATAGAACTCTCAGCGGTCGATGTGGCCAAGTAGGAGGTATCTTCACCGGCAATCTAGCCACACCGTTCCGGGGATATGATAAAGCACAAAATAAACTCCCCTATTTCTAAACTTATCGTGTCTCATTATCAGTGAGTGCGGCTGAGGCGGCGGAGCATGATCCTGGATCTAGCTGCCACGTCTCCGCACAATGGCGGATGAACGTGCTCACTTTCTTTCTAGAAGATGATTCTCCCATTTTACTGTCCACGTTTCATGCAGTCGTCCGTCGTGCCTGTGACTATTGAAGGCGGTCGTCCATCAAGTAGGCCTCCGATATTTGAGTGTTCTGCTGAGGTAAGAGATCATGTACCCAGGTACTCGGAGGCAGTTGGATTCGTTGATTTTATGGGATTCTGTATCTATCGCGGGTAGAACGCCGTAATCTCTTAACAAGGCTGTACGGCGTAGTTTAAACACTTCTCGTATTGGTCTAAAATAATAAGAACGAATGCAAGTCATCCCAGTCCGGCTCCTCGTTCCCTTGTTGAATGATTGGCTCATTAGTAGTTCTCCCTCAGCCCCTTTCGGTCAGCGTTACCGGCTACGGAGCTCTCCGGCAGCTCTTGACACTAAGTAGTCAGTAGCGTACGCCTGAAGGAGCTTAGCTTGCGTCTGCCGACTAATCACAGTACGTCTGAGGTACTAATGCAATGCGGCTCAGATCATTAGTCAGCAGCCGCAGCTAATCCATGTGCAACTCCTTAGAACCTTGTGTGCTTTCCCCTTCTGTTGACCAAACTCTCTACCTCGAGTACTGAGATATCATCGACGGCAGATTATACTACATATATTGTGCAACCAACAGCATACATTAATTTTTCAGATTGACTTGCGAAGCGGAAGAAGGCACAGATATCGATAACTCGGAATAGCAACTTATCTTCTCCTAGAAAATCAAGCATTTCCCCCGCCTTGGCTTCAGCTTGGCAGCCACGGCAGCGCTATTACTCGTCATTGCCAAGTCCATCTTTGCGACGCCTGAGAACACTGGCATCCATCGCGTACGTTCTTCCACTTCGAGCTGGTCCAGGTCAATTGCCCTCATGAGCATTATCTATCACTGCTCTTGATCGCCTGGCGGTCGGGAGCTGATTGCTACCCTACCATTCTGGTCACCTCACGTGCCAGAACGATGTCGCGAAAACTCCTCTACTCCAACCAAAACCCCGTGTATCCAAGATCGCTACCTCTTTGCTTGCCCTCGGAAAGCTGTTGGAACGCTTTGATTGACTTTGTTTCTAATTCTTACGCGTGTGAGTGGTAGACCGACCTTCGAAAGCAAGCACCAACCCAGCAAGCAGCCGCATGGTTGGGTTCCTGCTGGCTCGAGAATGACGAAGGCCCAAGCCCAGACCATCAACACAGACATTGTCACGAAGCGTTCCAAAATTTCCTCCCTTATCGTCAAGTACACCGCTCCGTTTGCCGCCAAACAACGCAGTCATGTTGAGCAAGAGATAATACTCGATGAGCCATTTCGCCAGTATACTCCTGGCGACACTGTTAAGGGAGCCATACATGTAGCTTTTGGAAAGCCATTGCGGATCACCCATCTCATCATTCGCTTACATGGCTATGTCAAAGTTTTCAATCGGGCAAAGCTCCCAGGAGAAGAGCTCTCATATGACGAAAGTCGCTTGACCTCGTCCTATGGGGGTAGCAGGCGTGGCATGGAGTATTTTGGGAACGGCTATGCACGTCTATTTGATGAGGAGGTGGTATTGTGCGGTGAAGGACGCGTGCTTGGCGAGTACGAGTTCCGCTTCGGCATGGTCCTGCCCTCGAAGAACATGCCTAGTAGTATTGATGTGAGATATGAACATTCCGCAATTGGCCAACCTGTATGCTGACGAGTAATTATAGTTCGAACATGGAACGATAACCTACATGATCACATCGACAGTAACTCGACCCACCACCATTGCCCCAACTTCAGTACAACACTTTAAGCTTCATGTCCAGGAAGCCATCGATATTGCGCCAATATGGAACCCAAAGCCTGTGGCACTTTCGATGGCATCACCTTATAAGAGGGGAAAATCTAAGCCAGGTGAGAAGAACAGGGGAACGCCGCCAACGAGCGGAAGAACCTCTAAATCCTCGAGCCGCGACTCTTCCAACAGATTACCCACAGTCCATACGATCAGTCATCGGATTGATGAAGCGCCACCACGAAGTCCTGTCCCAAGTGAAATCAGCTCGACTACAGCCACGATCAGTAGCACTTCAAGCAATGGATCGTACCACGGAGAACCAAAGTTGTCCACTATGCATAATTCTACCGAGGATGTCTCGATCGTGTCTGATCCCGATAGCGTCTCAGCAAAGACTGAACTGTTACAGGGAGGATGTTTGCCTGGTGATGCTTTGCCCCTCAGAATATCAATAAAGCACGACAAACCAGTGAAGAGCATGCAGGGTATCATCGTTACCCTTTACCGACAAGGAAGAATCGAAACACATCCCGCCATCCCTCTAGGACCGTTCCGTAAAGGCGGGAAGCGGCGGTATGAGGACTACTACCCAAAGTCTCGTACAGGGCTTGGCGGTCTTTCACTATCCACCGCAGGCTCAAGCAGATCCTTCCGACAAGATCTCAATCAGATCTTTGTACCGATCATCATTAATCCACAATCGCTTACAGCCATCATCAACACCTCCATTCAAGCTCCAGCGGATCTGTTCCCTTCGATCACCAATGTTCCCGGCGCAATGGTAAGTTTTAGGTACTTCGTTGAGATCGTGATCGATCTGCGTGGAAAGCTGAGTGGTCAAGATCGCCTTCGTCCACATTTGAGCATGACCAGTACTCCACAACATGGCTATGGCGATCCAAAGGTCAGTAGATGTGAGGGCTCGAATGGCGTCAGCTACTTGTCTACTCCTGGGTTCAATTATCTCATTACGGACCAGTTGCGAAGAACAAGAGGCATCCTTTCTACACGGACTGAGGTCATTGTTGGCACTCGAGACAGTACACGACGTCGAGGCAAGCATTCCGCGGAGAGGCTCAAAGTTGTAGAGGACCAAGCTTTCGGAAGCTCCATCGATCTTGGCCGTGAGGAAGAGAGCAACGAAATATGCGATGGTAGTGGGGGTCGCGGGAGTGTCCTCGAAGAGCAAGGAGAAGTACAGCAATTCACTAACGGTGTCAATGTTCACCAGACAGCTTTGATACCACCTCCAGAACCGGAGGAAGAGTTAGACGAGAAGGCTCAAATGAGAAGAGCCGAACAAAGATTACTCCCCAGCGCGCCACCACAAGACGAGAACGCGCCTTCTTCATCGACAACCCTATTGCCATCAGCCCCTCCCGCGATTGACGAAGAAGACTTCATTTATAGATACGGCCTCAGAGGTCCAGCACCAGCATACGAGGGGCCGTCCAGGGCCCATGTGGAGGTGGCTCGCGAAATTGCTCAGAACCATAACTCCGTGGGCTCGCCTCATGTGATTGGGGATAACGCAGGTTCGCACGACGATAAGCAGGAATTGGAGCATCAACGTCTTCTTGCACTTGCTAGCTCCCCCGATTATTCGAACGCAGATAAAGCAGATGCGGATAACCATACACCTCAAGCTATTACACCGACAGCTCCAATTCTTTTCGAGGATGACGTCTTCAGTATCCATGACCCTAGGATTCCCGAATCGTCGCCCACTGACTTCGTTGATGATCGCATCATGTCTGAAGAGCAGTCGCATTCTATTAAACCATCGGCGCCATCTATGGATGAGGAGACAGGTCACGCAGAAATCACTTCCCCAAGTGTTGCATCTGGTCTCGCGGAGGCCTCCATGGAGGACCACTTGCAGGCTTCAAATCGAACAATATGCCAACCTCCCTCCTCAGATGACTACAACTTAAAAAATGATGACCACAGCAACGCATCTAACGCTCGGGATGACTTGAGTGTACACAATGAGAATCTACCTGTGTATGGACGTTAATTATGCATGGAGTTCCGGGACTTGGGATGGCGTTCATTGTTTCGGAACCGCGGATTTATGGCTATACCCAGGGAGCGTGGACTGCTATTGAAATTTGAGTAGCATAGTCGCCTTTACGATGCAGAGTGATTCTGTAACTTTAATGACGATAGTATCAGTGAGAGCAGTGTAGTGATGATCATCTATACTCTTGCTTGCAAGCGTTTCACTCTACAGTCAGCAACAAGTTGTGATGGACAAGACACGAGCGACGGGTAAGATTCATGGCAAACGACGAGTTCGTGTCTTACAGGAACTTCTATGTGAGAATGTAGCTTGCAAGCGAAGGAGAGGACCATCTAAAGCCCCCAAAGCAGCACATTATCTGAAATATCATGTCAAGACGACTCCCATGACTGTCAGCATGACTGGCTAGCTGCCAAGTAAGGCGTCATTCTTAAAGACATTCGAACATAATGAATCCTAGACGCTTCAATTGTGGAGAAGGAGATGTAGCAGGTCTTGAGCCGTGGCCATAGAGCCTCCCAGTACCAAATTTTCGAGCTTGTGCCGTGCCTTGTCTTTGGGAGATGGAATCAATGAGCAGACTTAGCTGTAAGGACTTCAGCTTATCCATTTATTCCAGAAAAGTGGACAAATGGGACAAATTCTCAGACCTGATATTATCTTCATCAGAGTCGACGGCAAAGTGGGCGTCAAAACGCTCGGTGGTGGAACGGTTCGGAATTTCAAGCGCCTTCGTTTTGAAAGTAAAGTATTGATCTTGTGCACAGTAGTCCAAGAACGAGTTATTTTACAAAACGCCCACTTTGAAGGGACTCTACTGGTACCTATACAACTTGGCTTCTGTATTTCTCATGACATGATCAAGAATTCTACAGTCGTTGATTCGCTCCAATGCTGCTTCTTATGGACCCATTCGTGAAACCATCATCCTGTTGACCCAAACTTTGATTCCTGATTCCGGACCTTCGAAAGACGTGAGACGCGGTCTCAGCTGAGAATTTCTTATGATCTTGTCGCGCGGCTCCTTGCGGTATCTTTCCAACAAGTAATTGACGAGAAAAATAGTTGCTCAGTATAGGATGTTGGGCTACGGGCTCGAAAGCTGCAAAGGTTACAAACACGGCTTAGTCGCTGGATTTTTGGCCGGGACCTTCTGTGAGTGCCGGACTTAGCAGCCGCGGCTAGTACTGATCTGAACTCGAGGTAAACAAACCCTCGACCACCACACTTCCACTAACAAATACTAACATTGCATCCGTCACAGCATCATAAACTGAAGTTCAGAGCCTGGCACGGCTGGGGCTTTGAGTTGGACTAGTAAGAAGCGCTTCGCGCTCGCCGTCTTCAATCTCGTTCCCAACCTGATATTTTCTGAGCTCGTCAACAAGAAAGCAACAATGGCAACATCTACAAGCTCGCAACAACGCGCCGAGCTGATTCGTGAGATGTCAAGAGATATGAATAGGACGCGCAATTCATTGGGATCTTCAAGACATTCGCAAGGGGTCGCAAGCCCTGAACCCACAACGTCCGACTTCGACCCCGAAAATGAGGCCATCATGTCAACTCGTCAACTCGACAACGCCTCACAACATCTTCCGCAGCTACGTGCCAGCGCACAGAAATATAGTCGCTTTGCTCGACCTTCAGAGCCAGACTTCGCCATCAACACATCCGCAATTGGTCGCGCGTTCCCAGATTTCTCTCAGGGCGGTACCTCATCTGACGAGGATAGTTTATCCATCGAGATTGGCAGAGGCGCCAAGAAAGGAAGCAGTGGCACCATAGGCAAGCTTGGACGCTCAAGGGAATACTCGTCGAACCCGCAGTTGAGCTTTGACGGCGACAGCATGGACTTTTCTGCACCAATGATTGGGAACTACGAAGTCACGACTACACCGCCGCTCACACAGCAACATACATCGAAAAGGACAGAAAACAGTGCACGTGGGTTAGGGAGACGCGAATCGCAGGTTCGAAAGCCGTCGGGACTGCAGAAGGAGACATTCGATCCGTCACCACCACCATCCAAGACGAAGGACTACGATTCCGGCGAGAGTAGGAAAGAAAGTAAAGAGGGCCGCCGTACGCTGTCCTCGATGCACGCTCGTGTCAAAGAAGAAATTGATCAATCGCATATCAGCGAGGAGAGACCACCAACTATCGACTTGACAACAAGGAACACACGATTCGGAAATACCAAAATTGTGCAACCCTCGTCGCAAGGAGCTTTACCGACTCGATTCAGCTCCGCGCAGACTTTATTGAACTCTGTTGCCCCAATTAACAAGCAAAAATTGCAATCTGCATCAACGCCAATTCAAGGGACACAGCAGTCCTTCATGTTACCAGATCTGCCTAATATTTCCGAGCTAGTCTCTGGAGTCTTTGAAGATGGTACTCCAATATTCTCACGACATGGCAAGTCACGAGCCTCTCGCTTTGTGTCAGCGTCACAAGATGGCAGAAGCAAAGGCCAGCAATATGCAGGTGTCGATGAGATACCGGTCCCAGATGACGAACAGGCTATCTTTTTATCCATTAAGCTCCTTCAGGACAAGGTTCTGACTTTGGAGAAGGGTAATGCTGAAGCTGCAAACACCATAGAGGAGCTGGAGCAGAAAAATAAGGTGCTGGAGGGTGAAAGGAAGAATTGGAAGAGATCCTCACGAAGTGATAGCGCTTTGGGTACTACAGACAGCGATGGTAGCCATGATGCTGTCGTTGGTCAACGCAAATTGCAGATCGAGAAGAATCGTGAGTACTGTACCAGGAGCTTTGGACTGCTGAGCTGAACATACTTAGGATTGGAATCGTCTACTCGGACCTTGCAACAACAGGTGGACGCTTCGAAACGCAAGTACTCTACTGCTGAGACGATTCTAAAAAACATAACCCAAGAGCGTGATTCCGCGGTCTCTCAATTAGTCGTCGCTTACGGAACAGTGGAGCAGCTGAAGCACGAGAACGAGAGCCTCAAAGAAGAGAACATCGAGCTCAAGGCCCGCATTGTTCACATGAGCAACGATTGTGAAGATGGGACTCAAGAACGGACAGCTAAGGAACGTTCCCATCGACGTAAGCTTGACACGAGAGCAGAGGTTGTCAAAACAATGAGGGAGGAGCCCAAAGCGCAGAAATTTGGAGCGCAGCAGGCGAGTGGACCTACTAAGGAGCGTTCCCAGGAGTTCATGGAGACACCCGGACAGTATACAAAGGCTTTAGCTAACAAAGATGCGAACACCATGTTCGACTTAAGCTCAAGTCAGTATACAAAGAGTGTCCCGGCTAAAGCATCGCGACATCATATTCAGATCGACGATGAACAAGAGACCGAGGATTCTGTTAATGAAGCTCCTGTGAGAAGAGCGAAAGGCAAGGGTCCCACAAAGTCGTCTCGCCGCTCGCACGGCGTTCAAGATGACGAGGCTTCACCAGACTTGACTTATCTAAGCTTCATTGATGTAAGATCTTGAGTATTGTATGTACTCATTGATGCGTCTTACTGACTTGCACGAACAGAACCAAGAGATAGCTCAGCTGAGAAGGACTCTAGAGCAAGAGCGCATCGAGCGTCAACAACGTCAAAATCAGAACCGTGGCCCACCCAGAGCAGACGACACGGTCACACAACCCGGTCCAATAGAGTCAAAATCTCAGTCGTCACAGCAAGCTGTGCCACGCAAGTCGTCTATGAAAGATCTGACGACGAAGTCCGCCCAAGACAACGATGCTACGCACACTTCCCTTCATCTCAGTG
>JAABUW010002614.1_pt1 | contig 27061 bp, 19 predicted proteins | sample 5560081 | NCBI WGS metagenome assembly JAABUW01 (sample SAMN10711882, study PRJNA513363) | rock metagenome | isolation source: Antarctica rocks | place: Antarctica: Victoria Land, Knobhead sud | reverse complement strand
TACTTCAATAATCTGCCATCTACCGAGGAGAGCTGTAAGGACTTTGAGGAGGTGGTGAAGAAGATGAAGGACTCGCACACGCTTGGCCCAAGATCCCTTCTGCTTCCGACTCCGAGATCTACACACGCGGATCTCGACAAGAAGACAGGGCTGACGGAAGGCGCTCTGGTATCTATCGCACCCGATGACACCGGGCGGAACGAGTAAGTTATCCGGATGCTTCGTTTAGCGATCTGCTGGCGTGTCATTAACGAGCAAACTACAGTCCAACATTGGGAACACTAGTTACGATGTCACCAGAAGAAGTGGTGATCAAGCCGCAAAAGTTGGACCCACCAGCAGCAATTGATGTACGGATACACTTCCCACGTTTAGGATTCGTGGTACGACCAGCACCTGCGGCAGTGTTGTAGTATTAAGGGAGTTGATGCGCCGGTGCGATATGCAAATGTAACGATAGTGCCAATGTTCGCTTCGAGCGAGATAGTGTCGACAAATATATACACATTTCAGTCCCAGTCAGTGTTGACTTATGGGCTTCGCCAACCTAAACAGCAACAAACACATCAGACTGTTATGACATCCTCTTCCACTACTCAGCCGGCTTCTCGACCATGGCTTTGGTCGTGCTAGCCGTCCTACGGCTCCAGAACCAACCAACAGCAGCGCTCGTCGGCGCTGTATCCGCCTTCCTCGGCTCGGGCTTCTTCGCGGGCGTACTGTCTTCCACGTCCTCCATCTCGATAGGCGTAGGCGTACTCGAATAGTCCATTGGCGTAGTCACAGGCGAAGCATCGAATACTTCCGCCCGAGCGGCGTGAGCTTCTTTTCTTGCTTTCTCGACCTCTGTTCTTGCTGCTTCGGCTTCAAGCTTTGCGGAGGCGACTTCGGCTTGGATCTGCAGGAGAGCTTCGTCTGCACGTCGTTTCTGGACTTGCAGCGATCTGCGTAGTTCGTCGACTTCTGCTCTGGCTTGTGCTTCGGAGGTCTTGGCGTTGACGAGCTCAAGTAGTAGAGCCTCTTCTGGTACGACCTCGTGTGCTGGTGTGGCGAGCACGTCTTTGGTGGCAAGACTGGATGTCCGCGCGGCGAAGCCGTTGGCTGAAAGAGACGATGAACGGGTGTGAGACGACGGTATTCCCGGTTGAAGAGTGCTAGAACTCGGAGCTGGCGGTGATGGTTTGGGCGGTGATGCAGGCGCTGGCACGACTGTAGGAGCCACAGGTTCGGCAATGACTGGGGGTGGCGTAGGTGGCGGTACCACAGCCACTGCTTCATCCGTAGGGGGCGAAGGAACAACCGTGACAGCCGGCGGACTCTGAGGCCACTCGGTAGGTCTCTGCAGCTTCATTGACCTGATGCTCTGCACACTGCCCACTGAGTCCCTTCTCCCCAGCTTCAGCTCGCGCAAACCACTTGAGCTACCAGTCTGGCTTGAGATGGACCCTGTCCTCGACCGCTCATGTGACTGAACCTTGGTGATAGTCGGGACATCGCCAGAGCTGTCTCCTCGCGATAGCCAACCAGTGCGTTGCCTCTTTTCCACTGCTTTCGCCTCCATGCGCATCTGGATCTCCATGTTCTGAATCGTGAGCTCCAGTTTCTGCTTCTCCTTGAAGTCATCGTTGACACGCGTGCGAAGCTCTTCGACTTCGGTGCGCAAGCTCTCGCTCTCGTTCTGGAAGGTCATCAGGCTCGTTTCGGAGAATTCGGCTCGCTCGCTTATCGTCTTGACTTGAGCTTCAGCGGCGGCGAGCTGTTCGCGTGTTCGTGCAAGATTGCTTCTCAGTTGTGCCTTCGTCTCGAAACTCGCAGAGAAGCGAGCGTTGCTGTCCAATCGACCTTGGACTTCGTTCACCAGCTCATCGAAGCCGGCGTCCGCCTGTGATGGCTTGTCCGGTTTCTGCGCTTCCGGCTCCAATCGCTCCGGGGGTTCTTTCGCCTCTGGTCGTGGCCGAGCGGGCAGAGTCCTCCGCTTGTCCACAACGTCCAGAACATTCTCTTGAGTCGTTGATCTTGACATCGGCGGCGGCATGCTCCTTCGCATATCCCTGCCCTCCCGACTCTTCGGCCGGCCACGGCCGAGCCTGTCCACAAGCCTCCTCACAACTCTGTGATCGTCATTCCTGTCCTCCCGCTCCTTCTGCAACATCCCCGCCATCTGCGCATGCTCGCGCTGCATCTCCGATAATGCCATCAACAAGTCCTCGATCTGCGAGTGTAGTTCTTGCTGCTCCTTGATGCCGGGAACGGAAGGCTGATAAGCGTGGCCGCTGATGGACACGGTCCGCATACTCTCCGCCTTTGACTTCATACTCGCACTGTCAGCCTGGCTGTCCCGTGCTTCAGCGTCATGGATTTCAGCGTCCGTTGGTGCCGTGCTAACGATGCTGTTCGCAGCCGAGCCCTCACTACTGCTCTCGTTAATAGTGCCAATGCTCGTCTTGCTCGGACTCCTCCGCAGGAAGCCTCCAGGTCTGCTCAGAATAGTTCCACCGGGTGTCTGCGGTTCCTTCTCCGCACTCGAGGGTGAAAGAGTGGACATTGCACCTTTGCTTGGTGTGTGCGCATGGCTCGGCGTCCACAACCGTCCTAGAAAGCGAGATGCTGCAGCCTGCACATCTGGGAGGAAACCAGCTGACTGGCCAACCGATTCGTCGCTCTTGCTCTCGAACTCCTTCTCCAGCTCAGCGAGTCGCTGAAATGTGATGATGTTGCCGAGACTGGTAAAGTCATCGATCAGCTCATCCGCGTTGAGACCATAGACGTCCCAGATGCCTCTGCCAAGTAGTAGTTGCATGACTTCTTCGAATTCGGTCGAAGCCATCATCTTCTCCTCATTTCTGCGGAAGAGTGCAAGAGCCACACGCATGACAGTTTCGTTGGCACCCTCGGCGAAGATGACATCGTAGATCCGGAAGAGCATAGGCAGAGGGCAGGTGACAGCGAAGCATGAAAGAAACCACTGAGAAAGGTAGGCCGGCTCAACGCCAAGCTCGGTCAAGTGCTCCGAGAGCTCGGGGTGATGCTGCTTCAGAAGCGTGCTGAATTGGAAGATACGCATGTGAAGGCCGGCGAGGGATGGAAGGAACGAAGGTCGGAGTGCGTAGTGGTCCATAAGTCTGTAGGACTGGTTAGCCATGCTCGAAATAGTGCTCTGATGTTGAACCTAACTCACCTCACAAGCACGCAGAACGCCTCCTTCTCGCCCATATTCATCAGCAGCGGTCCCACCAAGAACCCAAGTCCCTGGCAGTATCCGATATCTTTATCGTGCAGCGAAAAGCATTTTAGCACTCGTCCCAGCATCTTCTGACCCTCACCATCTGCATCTCTAAACAGCTCAACACCAGGGAAGGAGCGACCGACGTCCTTGTTGATAATGCCTTCGTACGAGCTCTTCTCATTTTGAAGCTTCTCGAACGCCTCTTCCAACGACTTATCTCTCGCACCGGACATGCTGGTCCAGACCACACCTCGCAAAGGTGGTGGAATACCCGCCCGTATCTTCGTGGTAGTCAAGGTGGGTAGTCTGGACGCAGTTGATGGATAGTCCTGAACAAGCGCTGCCCAAAACTCAAGCTCTGTCATAGGCGGTGGCTCATCCGCAGGTAGTTGCTGTTGTACATCTGGCGCAAGACTGTAGCGAATGCTGGGCGTGTCCTGCTTCGAGACCAGCTTCTTGAGATGAGCCATGCTCGGCGGTCTGCTTTGGCTGCGTATGCGCACCATGTGCTTGGGCACTGCAGGTATCGCGAACTTGGCATTCTCCTGCTCGAGACGTGCGAGAAGGAATGCTGTGGACTCGTCCTCGGCACCTTCAGCTATATCTCTATCCTCCTTCTCCTGCTCTTCGAACATGTCCAGACCTTGCCAGTCAAACTCGACATCGCTACCAGACGAGCCAGAATCGCGCTTCGTTGTACCCAGACTCTCGGTGCTCTCTGAAAGCCACGCCGTGGTTGTATCCATAAACGAGAACGGATCTCTGTCCTCCGAGCCGACAGCAGGGGTATCGAGCGGATCATCTTTCGAGACGTCGAAGAGCGTCTCTTGTCGTGAAGGCGGTCCGAACGTGTTCTGCAATATCTCCAAGCTGCTCGGTTTCCTCAGATGCCGGACGCTTCTGACGCGTGGTGTGGACAGCACATCGTCAATCTGGTCGGAGGACAAATGATCGTAGTCAAGGCTCGATTCGGACAGTGCAACTGAATGCATACTGTCCATAGACATGTGCGCCTCTTGTGGTGTCATCGGCGAGATTGGCATACTGGGAGTCCTTGGACTTTCGACAGGTGAACCAGAGTAGTCTGACCCGTCTGGTGAATATGGTCCAGAAGACACTTCTATCGTCGGTGTCTGGCGCTCCGCTGGTGGGTCGTTGACGGTCGTCTGTACTGCAAGGTCTGGTTTCTGCGGAGTCGCTTGCAGATCAGCTACTTGCTCCTGGTGGCCAATGGAGTCGTATGAGGTCTGGTCTGCTTCCAATGGCACTTCCTCGAATGCAGCGGCGGCGTCCATGGGCACCGGTGATAGAGTCTTGGGTGTCTGAGCCTCTTCATGTACCGGCTCAGACACTTCTGGGCTCGGATGTACCTCAACAGCTCCGGCTGTGGTATCATCATCCTCGAGGTGTATTGCTTCTGTCCCAGAGTCTGGTTGTGGTTCGGCATCGTCAGGCGTGTGCATCGTGCCGGCTTCTGAGTAGTCGTCCGATAGCGGGTACACCTTCTTTGTCTGCATCGACGACGGTCTTGAATTCTCAGGAGACTGGAACTCCTCATCGTCCTCCTCCTCATCCGAATAATCTGACCCAGAATCATCATCCTCCTCCTGTTCGTCCTGAGCGGTTGGCGTACCTGTCTGAGGCAGTGGCGAAGCCGTCAAACCAGCAATATCTGTCTCAGACATGCTCGTATCAAGCACCATCGCATTGGCCGCCATCTCAACCGACTGTCTCGCGGACGCAGTATCCGCAGCCATGTTCGAACAAAGTGAGAAGTCTGAACCAGCAGAACAACTTCACCTCAACAAAGGCACCACCGTCCCAATATTATATCATCCACCTGCCACCACCACCACCAACTCTTCTCATCCGTTGGCCAAGCACGTCTTGCCTAAGCCCTGGAGAGACTCTCGGCCAAGCTGAGGTGCAGAACCTCTCGTCAGCTTACACCCGCCGCCAGCTATTCTCAGACGCTGCCGTTACAAATGACAAACCCCTAAGGTGGAAACAATGAACGAACAGCCCTTGCAGTCGAGAGAGTGAAGACTGCTTGGACAAGTGTGTTTGAAACAACAGCAGCATTCAAGGAGAACGGGGAAGGGATATTGAGATCGCTTTGGCGAGACCGAGGAGGTGTCGAATCAGGGGTCGGAAGGATCCAAGCGATTGGTTCCTAAGACGCGCTGTCACGTGCAAACTAGGAATATACTTTTCAAGTTTCAATCCAAGAGAGTGCTCTGCACGTTGATCATGACTATCACTAATTATTGTTGGCATTCCTTCACTATACGCATACAGTAGGCTGAGGCGTCCACTCCTCATCCGAATTAGTATCATCCGAATCATCATCGTCGGAAGTGTCGTCATCCTCGAGGTGGTGATGATGATGAGCCTGCGCCGTCCGTACAAACCCTCCTTTCTCGCTGTCGAAGATCATCTGCTCCTCAGGCTCCCTCTCGCCGTACAAGAACGGCGGGTAGTATCCTCGAAAGCTCTTGAATCCAACCGTAAGATCAGCACCATATACTGCTTTCAAGGCCTTCGCTGTCTTCTCCACGTGTGTTTGTTTCTCACGGGTGAGCTCCACGAACTGGGTGTGGGCGCGTTGGTAGATAATCTTCAGGCTCTTGAACCCTGGAGGCACCGACGAAGATGGTGCGCGGAGGAATGGAAGCAAAGCTACAAGTCTCCGATCCATCTCTGCTTCGTCGCCATTGTGCCGCTGAGATGACCCCTGAGGAGATGTAAGTGGGTTCTCGGCCTGATAGGTAAGATAACGCAGCTTCGGAGGCGGAACAGAGGACATGACCGCTCGTTCGAAGCCAGACGAAGATCCGATCGCCGTCACGCTTTCGAGCTCAATGAAGTCGGCGAATGCGGCATCAATGCCTCCACGTCTTGGTTGCAACACACCTCCGAGGAGTTGTCCGGTTGACCAGCTGTAGACGCTGGCGGCGACGTATGTTAACGATCGTAGAGAATGCTTCTGCTGGCCTATAGCCTCGACTGTAGCTTCAGCATCTCTTCGGAAAAGATGATTGTATGACGGAGCGACTTCGTGGTTCGGGAATTGGCGTTCGTTGTGGCAGTTTTCTCCCAGGTATAGGTGTTCCAGAGCTTTGGGGAGAGCAAGTAACCCATGGAGTCCTCGATGAGTGATATTACACTCCTCAAGCACGAGGTGCTGGAGTGGCGTTGTTGCTCGTTCGGTGACCTCGTTGAAGAGGTCGTCCGGAAAGTTGACACAGGCCAATTTAAGGTACTTCAGCGTAGGATGCAGAAATATGGGAAGACTTCGATGGTCTGGTGTCCAGTATGGCGATTTCGGGCCGTTCAGATGAAGAGTCACTGTAGGTCGTGTCAGTGATTGAGCTACGAACCAAAGACTGAGGCTGGTTGAATGAAGCTTGCTCCCGCGATGATAGTGTAGTGACTTACGTCTCGTCAACTTCTGCAGCGGCTTAGGAATGAATAGTCCGTCTCCAATCGCATGCTGAAACGGCAAGAACAGCTGATCCATCATCGGCCGCCAGACTTCATCCGCCTCGAAATCAGCCAGGTTACACGATGGGCTCTCTATCATCAACTCCTTCAGATTCTGCGCTTTCCGAATCACGCTCGCGAGGCCACTCATATCATTCCCAGACTCCGATTTGCATGGAACATTCAACACTTGCAGAGCCGCTGCTCGCTCGCGTCGTGAGCCATAAGCATCTAAAGTGCGTCGGAGACGCTGCCGTTCACGAACCAATAGCTTCCGCCATAGTACTGGCTCGGTGAGGTGCTGAAGACGATGGCAGCTGCAAGCTAGATTTCGAAGGGCGGAGATGTCGTTGATGAACTCGATTATGTGGGCCACCAGCTCATTGGGGAGGTCTGTAATCGGAAATTCGAACTTTGCGTTCCTTGCGGCTATCTTGTCCATGGCTTTTGTGATCAAGAACTTTAGCCGCATCGTGGTGGTTTGAGAAGTGGAAAGTTGGTCAAGTTTGAGTTGCAAACGACGTCTCTCTGTGCTTCGTGGCTTCACTGCTATTGGTCAGGCTAGGTGGACGCTAGCGTATGTACGGCTTGGCAGTACGTGAATCTTCGAGCGAGGGAGAACACAGTGAGGAACGGAGGAGAGCTTTGGAAAGAAATTGCAAAGGCAACATAACTGCCACCATCTCCAGCCTACTATTCGCAAGAGACCACAAGACTGCTTGGCAGACCGCATTGTAATGGGCCTTTATGAAAAGCAGCATCGAAAAATAGAGATCTAGCAGTACAAATTTCATGTAATGCTATATAAAGCTTCCATGAGATCCAGAGGCATTGACTTCCCGGAATATCATCATCATTCGTCGGTCAGCCAAGTCCTGTCCAACTGGACTATAGATGGTACAATCCGATCTGCACCTTCCAAGTATCCTGAGTGGCGTAGCATTGTTAAGCTAGCCCACAGCGGCGCATCCTTGTCGGCGGGAGTTGAACTGCCAAGCGTGTGAGCTCGAGGGTAGTGACACCAGCATCGACTTTCCTGGACACTATAGCAGGCCGACGTGTCTTTCGGTCCGTGGTCAATGCCTGCTCATCTCTCCGCTGCGGTGCAACCAATCACGATGGCCGCAACAATAGTGTTGCTTGGCCATCTCATCCGTACCGGCGTAGTGCAGTCCCTCAGTGCATGAATACATGCCGTTGGTATAGATCTTCAACTAAGCCTGCTCACGGTGCCTTCCCATCGCCGCTTACTCCCTCCATACTTTCGTCCTCAGCTTCGAAGTTGATGACATCGTCGAGACTGAACAACAGAGCGTCGTTCTCGAGGGTAGGTTTGAGAAGGTCGTCAGAGTCCAGGGAAACCGAGTCGATGTGGGTAGGGGTTGCGACTCCGTCTCTCACACGCGAACGAATCGAGTTAACGTATTTGATCGTCTTATAGAAGTCCAGGCCTTCAAATTGGACGACACCAACGAAATCGAAGGTATGCTTGTCTTTGCAGTGGTCAAGCATAGTAGCTGGTGAAGGGAATTGTTGCGAGCAAAGCAGACACTGGACACTGAAATTCTCCGTATCGGGCTCCATGTCCTCCCAGCCTGGTGAGTCTGGTCGTATATCGAGGGCGTTCTCATCGCCTATCGTATCTTGGTCTTTCTCGTGGTCGCCATCTTCAGAAGCATACTCAGGCGGGTCGTCCTCAGGTAATGGCGGCGGTCCCGCGAATGAACCCTCGGAGTTCTTGATCCACCATCCAGGCGGTAATTTGGTCATGGCTCCGAAGTTGATCGACCAGTCTCCTTTTTCCGTGTCTAGTTTATGCGTACTTTTCCGATGTTGCGAGAAGGAATTCACGTGTGGTGGAGACAAGCAATTTTGACGATTTCAGCCTCAGGCATCTAAAACTCAAAATGTGGGGGAGCTGCGATGCGGTCATATCCGGAAGGATGGCATCAACTTCATTTTGTCTTCTTCAGCTTCCTCCCACTCACCTCTTCTTCCTCCCGTTCGTGGGGTGCTGTCGCCATGGCACCAGATAGAGGCTCCGAGGACCCTCAGCCGCTGGTGGGCCCCTCGAACGACGACAGCGACGATGACACCGCCGACTTGGATCACACGACCTCGCGCAGCATCGCCCAAGAGCCCATTGGACAGGAACCCGATCCAGAGTTTCTCGCAAAGCGAAGTGAACAACCTCAGTTCACGTTCCGCGCACTGTTTCTTGGCCTCCTGATCGGTGTCTTGATTGCCTTCTCGAACACATACTTCGGCCTCCAGACGGGATGGATCAGCGGCATGGCGATGCCGAGTGCGTTGATCGGCTTCGCGTACTTCAAAGGCTTGCGAGCATTGATGTGCCGGATGGGCGATACATTTCAGAAGCTGGGGTGGGGAGAAGATTTCAGCGAAGTGGAGAATGTGCTTGTGCAGACAGTGGCAGGCTCAGTGGGCACAATGCCGCTCGGCTGCGGTTTTGTGGGTGTTATACCTGCGCTGGAGTTTCTGTTGAAACCAGACGAGACTCCAGAGTCGAGTTCGACCGATCCGGACATTGTCAACGCATTGGCATTGGCGCGCGAGACGGGTGGGCTGCAGCTGCCGCTTGGGAAGCTGATATTATGGGCATTGGGACTATGTTTCTTTGGTGTCATGTTCGCAGTGCCGCTCAGGAAAGAGGTCATTGTGAGGGAGAAGCTACGCTTTCCGTCTGGCACGGCTACTGCGCTGATGATTGGGGTATTACATGGTGGCGAGAAAAGTGGCGCAGAAGGTGACATGGAGCAGCGTCAGAGGAAGCAACGAAAGAAGAGGAGCAGCCTGGACGGTGATGAAGAAGCACGCTTGATGGGAGATGAATCTCCACCAATGGCACAGCACTCAGGTCACAACACCGATACCGAACATGAAGGCCCAGGTTCGTCTACACGAGATGCTGTGATGAAGAAAGATTGGAAAAAGCAGATTCGACTTCTGATGTACTCATTTGGCGTTAGTGGTGGATATGTACGTATACTGGCATGACCGTCAATCAAATACCGGCTGATATGCATTACAATAGACACTTCTGTCATACTTTGTTCCTCAGCTTCACAGCCTTCCCATCCTGGGCACCTATTTCTCGAACGTCTGGCTGTGGAACGTCAACCCCAGCCCAGCATATGTCGGTCAAGGCATCATCATGGGTCCAGCAACGACCATCCATATGTTCTTGGGTGCGGTACTCGGTTGGGCTGTTCTTTCGCCTCTCGCGAAATATCAAGGCTGGGCAGCTGGTGATGTTAATGACTGGAATACAGGTTCAAAGGGCTGGATAGTCTGGATCAGCTTAGCCATCATGCTTTCCGATGCAATCGTAAGCTTGGGCTGGCTTATCTTGCGCCCCACAATCTGGTATACGCGGACCTATGGTCCCGAGATCTTCAAGAACGTTCGGCGACATGGCCTCAGGCAGTCACTGGTTGACCTCACGTCTTCATCTCGCCGTGGCTATTCTCCTGTCAACCTTTCGGATTGTCTGGAGCCTACGAATGGCCAGAATAACACCAGCAAAGCCGCTGCCGCAGGTTTCGATGATGAAGAAGACTATGACGCTCCACCTGAGCATCAGATCGGCGGCAAGACTACACTCATCGGCCTCGTCTTGGCTCTGGGCTTCTGCATCTTTGCTATCCAGTACTCCTTCGCCGGGATTATCTCGATTGGCCTCACGATGCTTGCCCTCCTCCTTGCACTACTCCTTTCGATCATGGGTGTCCGAGCACTTGGAGAGACCGACCTCAACCCAGTCAGCGGTATCAGCAAGCTCACCCAGCTCATCTTCGCCCTTGTCACACCCGCAGGATCGAAGAACGCAGTCGTCATTAACTTGCTAGCAGGCGGCATTAGTGAAGCCGGCGCATTACAAGCTGGTGACTTACTCCAAGACCTCAAGACAGGTCATCTTCTGGGTGCAAGCCCAAAGGCACAGTTCTACGGCCAACTTATCGGTTCTGGTGTTGGAGCAGTGGTCAGCGCAGCAGTGTACAAGCTTTACACCAACGTATACAAGATCCCAGGCGGGCTGTTCCAGGTACCTACCGGCTTCGTCTGGATCTTCACCGCTCGCCTGGTCACAGGATCTGGACTGCCATCACACACACCGACATTCGCTGCCGGCGCCGCTATTTTGTGGGCTTTCATCACTGCACTACGGATCTACGGCATGTCACGCCGGCAGCCGGACGGCTCGAAGGGCGCATGGTGGGTACCATACATACCTGGAGGCATTGCTGTTGCGGTTGGCATGTACAACACTCCGTCCTTTACACTTACGCGGACGGCGGGTGGGCTACTGATGTGGTGGTGGACGAGGTGGAGAGGGAGGGAAGAGACGCCGATGATTGTGCTGGCATCTGGATTGATCTTGGGCGAGGGGTTGGTGAGTATTGTCAACCTTGTGTTGGCTAGTGGTGGGGTGTGGCATCTATGATGATGGAATGATCATGAAGTACGTAAGTTGGTCCCTACAGGATGGAACATACTCAACTTACACATACAAGAAACCATATCAAAAAGATACATGAGGGATAACACTTCCCGGATCCTAACGCCTCAACTTGCACATCCCAACGCCTCAACTCGCACTCAGCAGCGCAAAACTTGTCGATATCGATCGAGCTCGCCTCAGTGCTATCGCTGGGACGATGGATCCCGTGGTCTGTAAGGAAGCTGAGCATCTGGTATTGCAGCGGCACGTTGTCGGCTTCTACTGGATCGGCGCCGCTCTTCGGGTGAAAGCAAAGGCGACCCAAGAGGTATAGCAGGAGAAACGTCTCGGTTACGCTCCGCATCAGTCAAAGGCTTCCTACCACGAGTAGTGCTCACAGCTTGGGGTGAATTGTCCGTATACGCCGAAAGTGGTGAACCCAAGCTAAACGACATTTCACTACCAGAAGTTCCTGGCCGACTGTCGTTGTCTGTGAATCTGGGACTCTCGAATTTGTTCAAGACATCTGCAGGATTCTGGTATCCCAATGTGGTTCGCTGGCGGTGCTCCTCCGGGCTATCGCTGGGTACCATGGCATCCACAACGGAGCGAGGGAATTGGCCATAGGCGCCCAAGATCAGCTTCTCGCTGATGCGGTGCTGAACCTTCGACCAATGCAGGCGGGCGCGCTCATCGGCAATCGCGTGAAGTGCCAGCGATGCGAGAGGGTTACTGCTTGCTTCTTGGGCCATCTTGCTTTCCGAGTGTCGCAGATGTCGGGCATATCTACCTAGGTCTCGATCGCCGTAGTGCAGGAGTGTGTCCTGGCTGCACCGGAGTACAGATAAGAGATCTTTATAGGTCACATCAGGGCCACGTAATCGGCCCCCGGGTCCACACAAAGCATGGAAGTCTTCTCGGCCGACATTCGTACAGAACGACGTCATTTTGAGTATCACGTCCACCCATGCCAGAATTGCTTTGGCGGATAAGGTCGATGCGTGTTGCCGAAGCTCCACTGTCTTCTTATTCGAATATTCCAGATTGCCGATGTTGACCGTCGCACTTCGAGGGCGGCTGCCATACAACAGTCTAAGGGCTGCGATGGTTGGTGCTTGCTCGACGATAATCATCCAAGAATCAACATCATTCGAGTCAAGGCATTGACGTAGCACTGGATTGTGTTCAACCCATCCGTCTGGATAGTAACTAGGATGAAGTTCGAAAATCGATTGCGTCACAAACCCGTGTGCTATCTGCCTTCGCTTATGTGTCTTCTGCAGGAAGCCCAGCGACAGGGGTGCATTCATCGCGTAATGATCGATCCATCGAAAATTGTTGCCGTAGAGACTTGCACCTCCCAACGGACGGATGGCAAAGTCTGCGCCAGTGATCCTATTGAAAGACTGCATCTCGTCGAATTGCCGCTCGCAAGCAAGATTCAGACACATAATATTCTTGACGGCTTCCAGCGAAATTCCCTCCTGCTGCTGTCCTACATGCACATGCAGTGCACACTCCAGATTTGGATAGAGGTAATCAAATTTCTCCTGCTTGGGATCGAACACACAGAACCGCTCTGTGAGTTTGTTGAGGACCGCCTGTATCTCTTGCTCATAAGAGATCAGGTGATCGTGGTCTGCGCTTCCGTCAACAATTAGCAGATCTTCCACGGGACTGAGAATTCTGGAGATGATTTCTACGCCTTGGAAGCTGTATTGTTGTGCGTTTGGCACTCCTAATGCTTTCCTCTCCTCGTCAGTTGGCAAAAGAGTCTCGGTTTCAACATTCCACTCCGAATAGCGTTCAACGAATGGGCCATCGAAAGGGTTAAGCACCGCTTCCCGGATCTTGAGGTTGAAAGCAACGTCCTGTTCGCATACCCTACACTTGCCGCACAACTTCTCCCTGAGCGCATTCTTGACAATTTCGACGGCAAACATATCTTTCGAACTGGCCATGATGGACTTCCGATCGGGGCGGTCTTTCAATGTCACGAAGATGAACTCGAGTTCGACGCCAAAGGTTTGGCCTGGCTTCTTGACGGGTCTTGTACTTTTGAAATTGGGCAGGTCATATCCTGGGCCGGCCGTGCTTGGGAGTTGCTTTTGCGAGGACATCTTGAGCTTCATCAACAGTATTAAAGACTGCTTGCTTAGACGACGACCACTCGTGAGTATGCTGTTGCACAGCATCGAAGGAACGACGGCTCTCTTGTACCACCATACCGACATGTTTGCCGCAGGTTCGAATGACCTAGGGCAAACGATGACACTTCCGACTCATCTGTGATACTCATACATTTGGTCCTACGATGACAGGCTATGTTCGAGTCAGGAGGTATGCCGTCCGTTCTTCTGCATGGCGTTGGTAAATCTGTTGCTGAGGAGCCTTGCAGCAGACGGCAAGTATCTTGATCTTGGATAGAGGACGAATACTAATTTCCTGAGATAACTACACGGCCTCCTCGTCAGCGCTGGGAAGTCGGACATGCTACCCACGAGATCAACAGAGTGAGAGGAGAGGCCCTCTGATACCCAGAACTGCTCAAAGCACCATCCCTCTATGCAAAAAGGCACATCAGATAGTGATGGCTCGAGATGTTGCAACCGGAGTTACAGCGCAGCTCGGCCACGACAAGGAAGCGCCTACGAGGGTCTCGGTCGATTGCGTAGTGTACATGGTGATTAAAAGGACCGACAGAGCAGACGACTTATAAATTGTTCTGTTTATCAAGAGGAACTGATGCAGATGGTATAGAGCTAAAGTAAAGATCAGAGATCAAGAAAACAATCTGCACTTACTGGGTTCCTGCTCAAGCTTCATGCTAGAGTACTCTATACCAATATGCGACTGCTAAGGTTTCTAGAGCACGCAGTACCTAATCTGCCTACCTTCGATCCTTGCTTGGCTTGCTGGAGCTGGCAGCCAAATCTGGAGTGCCTGAACGACCAGCGGCGGGTTTGGAGGAGCCTGTTGTGCGATCTGGCAGACCGGTGGCAGGCGAGTTGCGGCGACTTGGTCCCTGATCATTTGTCTCGTCCAATACAATTGGAGACATGCTGGGAGTTCGTCCCGTTCCACGCACTTGGTCTCTGCCGCGCAGCTATGCACTCCCAGTTGCTGGAGCGACTGCTGGAGAGGAGACCAAGCTACTACCAGCCGAGGGAACATGATACTGATTCGTGAACTTATACTTGTTGGAATCAGAGACCCACCGGTCAGATTGGTCGGACCCTAAGGTTATTGGCTTCACCTCAGAGTCTTCGACCCCTGGACCGAGTAGCTTTCTAGCAAGACCCTCTGGGAACAGTCCGTATCCACCGTATCGTAACTTCTCGTTGGTTGCTTTCGATCGATTGATAACATCCATAGTCGACCGTTCTTCTTCAATGGTCTTGATGGCAAGTCCAGCAAGGAGGTTTCCGGATCTAGACACCTGCCTGGCTCGCCGGCATTCTTCGTGGCGAATTGACTTTGTATATTGCTGGTCGGAGCAGTCTTTGTAATGCTTCAGCGTTGTTCTATCGCAACCAAGAGTCTCACATAGACGAACGGGGGTTGCATCAGCCTGTCGCAGTGGTCCGTCGGGACCGATCTGTCTCATGATTTCGCTCCATGCATTGCTCTGGCAGTATGCTACCTGTCTGGTGAAGTAGTCAACATAGCTTAGCACGCGGTCGTTTTGGAGAGATCCGTCTGGCTGGCGGAACTCGAGTGTCAGCTTCTTCTTGTCGCGAAGACACGATGGATCGAGAAGGTTGCTAACGTTGACGTTGGTATTGCGCCAAACCACTGGGAAGAGATTGTCTCGGATATCGAGTAGCAGCGGAGCCTCTCGGATCAGTAGCATCCAGGAGTCGATGTCGTAAGCTCTACAGGCCTTGTATATGTCGGGTTTGTCAAAGTGCGACCGCGGGTAGGTGTACTCGTTGCTAGTGGACGTTCGATAATCCCGACTTATTTCTCCGCCAGTACGATCCGCAGCCTGGCGAGCAAACGCTCGATACTGAAGGCCAGATGACAACGGTTGATTGTACGCTTTGTTCATTTGTCGATCATTGATCGTAAGCATGTTCGATCGGTTGATGCCCTGGAAGCCATCAATTCGGAGAGGTGCATGCACCTGGTCGATCAGCCTCTCACAGGCGATGTTGAGACAAAGAACTTTTTTGATGTCATCCAGCTCAAAACCCTGTCTGTAGTTGCCAACATGGACGTGCATACTGCTACTACAGTTAGCATAGAGATACTCATTCTGTTTGTCCTGGTCGAAAGTACAGAAGCGCTTGCGGAGAAGGTCTAGTACTCCGGAGATCTCCTGGTCCCAAGTCAGTTGATGCTGGTGTGTTGATCCGGCTATTGAGGGTATGAGTAGATCTCTTCGTCGGCTCAATATCCTTGACCTAATTTCGACCCCAACTCTGATGTAGTTGTATTTCCTGCTACCCAGCGCTTCTACCTCTTTACCATCCCACTTGTCCTCTACAACGACAGACCAGAAATTGTAGTCTGGATCCCGCCGTTGCCATTGAATGTACCAGTCATGGACCACAGGCAGCTTAAAAGCTATCGTCTGACCGCATGTACGACATTTTGCGTGCATGTCTTCTTTCAGGACAGCATGGACTGCTTCTGGGCCCAAACCTCCCAGTTCCATGCCGTGATATATTGCGATATTGTCGCGTGTGTCAAGGGACGCCCACATACTGAGACAAAACGGATCGGTCGTTGTTAGTCAGCGTTCGATATCTGGAGATTATCAACCATCGCAACTCACTACTCAAGTTCGACCCCGAAACTCAGTTCAGGTGCATCATCGTCGTTCCGGATCGTGGCTGGTGGGACAGCGTCACCAGCCCAAAGCAAGTCGAAGGGCATAGTCTGTATGGCAAGGAAGGTTAACGGCAAAGTATGAGTTAGATAGATCTGATACGAGTTTGATTGTTGAGAGAATGATATACGTGAAATGATCTAGGAGCGGAGCTTACAGAGCCTTTGTACTCTTCGTGCAGCCACTTGCTCGATCAATGACTCGGAGACGAGCAATCAATACCGTTCTCACAAGGCATTGGGAGCACAATGACCGCGAAGCAATCACTCCTCGGCTACCGAGCGCTCCAGCATGATTGCAGTCTGGGGCAAGCGGGATGTTGAGTGACGTGTGGGCTGCGGATATGCACCGCTTGCCGGAGTCATGAGAAAGATGCCAAACAATGGAAGCGATTAAGCATTTGCCAGGGCAGTGACCCAGGAACGGACAACGGTGTTCGCGTGATCATTTGGGAGGCGATGGTAGTTTGCTGGCGCACCGATGACATGCTTCCGAGCAGAAAAGTAGCGAATGACTGCTATTGCACTATGCTAGCAAACTCGTGTTTCCGAGAAGCTGATGATGATGCCTACAAGAAGATCAGTGAAATGTAGTCGGGAAGTCGATATAAAATCATAGAAGATGTACTGAAGAAAGTGATCAAGATACACAGACACATAAGGGAACTTTGTCATTATACCAGGTTACAGTGCCGATAGATAACGTCTACTTACCAATGACTCGCGACATACCCAGGTTGGCGAGCAGTGTTACTTGAACCACTACACGCAGACAAATGCTTGGGTTCAATGTGGTTATTGGGATCTCGCTTTGCTTCGACTCCTGCTACTGTTAGAAGTTCTTCGACTAGAAGTGCTCAAGGCCGTGGATGGACTTCTCCATTGGAGATCAATGTCGACTCGTGGCGAGTGGGAGCGGCCCATTTGATGTGCCGCCATCTGCTCAGAAGGTCCAGGCAGTACTTCAGGCGGCGGGGTTCCATACCTACGCCCAGCTGCTGGTCCAGTCCTTCCTCGAGGTTCGTCGATGAAGGCTGCGGCGACGGTATCTCTTAAGCGTTCATAAGGGTCATCTCCACTGGAGCCCTCATACTCCGAGTCGTATGTTGATAATGTCGGTTGTACGTAGTCTGCAACATGAACTGGGGCTCGGTAGCCAAGTGTAATCTTCTCGCGCTCTTGCTCGGAAACATGAGCGGATCCCAGAACCTCGTCGATGTATTCCCGAGAAAACTGACCGTAGCCACCCATCAACAACTTTTCTCTGAGACGCTTATGTACATGCTTGGGATTGATATCATCGCGCTCCCTACTGATGCTGTGAAGTGCTAGTTCAGCCAGCGGCTCGGCCCTCGTCCGCGCCGTCTGGTCCGCATCGACTTTGTCCTGCTGCCGTAGGGTGTGGCTATAGTCGCCTGCAAGTTGATTCTTGTAGTGAGCTACTACATCATCGCCACAACCAATTGTCCGACACAACATAGGGAAGTCGAAGTCGGCCCGTCTCGTGCGACTGTTCCGATTCACCAGTGCTAGTAATGCCGCCATGCTGTTGCTCTCACAGAATCCAACCATAGCGACAACATATTGAAGCCAGCTAACCACCGCTTCTGCCTGGAGAGTTGCTCGATGCTGTCGAAATTCTATCGTCTTCTTATACTGGTAAGGGTTCATCTTAGGGTTCGATTGCTTGATGTTGATAGTGGTACTCTTTGGATATCCGGTATACATATCCAGAAGCGAACTGATGGTCGGCGCATGAGAGACGAGTGTCAGCCACGAATCTATATCGTAGCCCTCGCTAGCTTTGCGGACAAGTGGATGGTCATACGCGGAGATCGGATAGACGTAATCCGCGACTGTTGACGGGACTTCAATACCCCCCTCTGCGTGCCTTCGGCGAGTGTAGGATTGGTAGAGAAAGCCATCGGCAAGTCCAACGTTGTACACGCTGCAATCGAGCTTCCTGTACCAAGACGGGGGTGGTATGATATTTCCACACTTCGACGGATGAGGCCGGTCGGGATAGAAAAGCGGTCTGGTCGCAACGTCGGTGCCGCTAATCCTGTGCGTAGCTTGAATGCTGTCAATTTGCCTTTCGAAAGCCAAGCTCATGCAAAGCACCTTCTTTATGGTTTCGATTCCGACACCCTTCAGGTCATTTCCTACATGTACGTGGATGCTTGCTTCGTCACTCGGGTAGAGATAATGATACTGGCGCTGCCCGTCTTTAAACTCACAGAAGCGACGTTGCAGGGCAGTAAGTACTGCTCTAACCTCTTCCTCGAACGAGACTTCGTGGATGTGCCCTCCATCGGTGGACGGAGCATGCAGGCATCGCTGAGGATGAAGTACTTTTGCTCGTGAGGAGAACCCGTCAGTGGATGTCTCAGATGGTGTTTCAGAGGGGGCTTTTGCTCAACAGCGTACTCACTTCGGGACTTGATCTCAACACCGTGCCACAGATACGGACCGCCAAAGCCGAGAAGCCCCCCACCGGCAGCGTTCATTTCGTGGTCTCTCGGAAACATGGGTTCAGAGTCCACCTCCCAGACATCGTAATCGTTCTCCCACTCCCGGCGGGCCACGGGACTATCATGCAGGGGTATCTTGACACACACGAGTTTTGCGCAGATCCGGCATCGAGCTTGAAGTGGTTGCATAAGAGTTTCGCGAACGATCCCCACAGCGAACGCATTGGGCCCCCATGCATCGTATTCATCCTTGTCTGGACTACGCTTCAGCGAGACGAATATGAACTCGAACTCCAGGCCGAACGTGAAATCTGCAGTCGATACAGGATTCTGGGCGGTGGAGCTTGGTTTCCTCGAAGTCGATGATTCAGGACCTCGATGCCGTCTAGGCTGTTTCCACATCTTGGGGTCGTAGCAATGGTATGATTTGATTGTTGGGCGGGAGTGCTTTGGTGAGGTGTACGGTACACCCGCCGAGGGTACACGGCAGCCTTTTGTGTGACCGAGGACATGTTTGCTTCGGGAGTGACTCGACCGTTGACCAAAAGGTTTGGTACACACTTGTGACGCAGCCGCAAACAATAGACAGTCATTCGTACGTTGTATGGCTGAACGCACAGAAGCAAAACTAAAAAGAGGCAGTGAAGATGCCAACACTACGGTTGCGGTTGGAAAGCGAGCATAGGGACAAAGGGGACTCGTCATCAAATGGCATATTGAAGACACCACTGTGTCATCAAGCATGTTGCTACGGAAGCGGTAGAGTAATAAATACACAATAACCACAGAAATGTTTTCCATACTTAACGAAGGCTCATGGCTGCAGATCACCAGCTTAGTTGCGCCTCGCAGCAGACTCACCACTGCTCGAGGGCCGAGAAACACTAGAACTTACGCTTATTGCGCGGGCAGGTGTATTGCCAGTCGATGGACTTCGTTCGTCTTCCCATGACTCTGGGGCCTCTCCTGATGCAGCTCTCCCACGGTCCTGACTCTCGGGAGAGGGTACGCCTGGAGAATCCGACGTCTGCCGTGGCCCACGCCTGGAAGTAGAGCGGCTGGTATCTGCGGAGGCCTCCGTGTTGTCTCGCGGACGACCCCGGTTGTCGTTCGATGAAGTACGGGAGGCCGAGAGTGTAGACCGCACCTTTCCTGCGAGTATAGGGGCCGATGGCGAGGGGCCGACACTAGCTGCCCGACGCTGAGATCTAGCGCTGCTGCCCTCGGAGCTCAAGCTCGCGATTGAAGAGACTAAAGATTCGAGATCCTCATCAGGGTCCCCATCGGAAGGAGGCGGCTGATGGACTGCCTCTGGGATAGGCATTTGTACGTCGTCATCGTCGTCGATCACGAATGGCGGCTGATATCCCATCTTGTTGCGCTTTTGCTCTGACTCGGTAAGCTGAAACCCCAGCGCTTGGGCGATACCGTTAGCAACCGGCAGTGGAAACTGACCGTATCCTGGTTCCAATGTTAGTACCAAACTCGCATACAGTACGTCTGCACGACGGGCCGTCTTGCCACTTACCGCCTTCCCGGAGCTTCATTGACACACGAGCTCTCGCATTGCGCGAGTCCATGTCTCTACGCTCCTGCTCGATGCTATAAAGAGCCAAATCAGCCAGTGGGTCACCATTCTTTTTACCAGACAGGGCTTGGAGCTTCTCCGCACCGCGCAGGTTCCGAACGCACTCGCCGGTGGGTTGTTCCAGCCGTTCTTTGTAATACTTGAGAGTGTCCTCCTTGCAGCCGATCTGTTGCGCAAGCATCGCGAAGTTCGCATTTGGTTGTCGAAGGGTCCCTTGGTTACCGATATGGTTAGAAAGGGCAAACCACCCATTCTGCTGGCAGTAAGACACAAGCTTGACAGCGAAGTCTACCCACGCGAGCATCGGTTCTGCCTGAAGAGTAGAAGCTGCTCCACGGAACTCGATTGTGTGCTTGATGGAATATGCTGTCCTAGGATGTGAGATGTTGAGGATGCTAAGCACGGTAGACTTAGAGCGCACGCCATAAAGGGCACACAGGTCGACCATGGTGGGTGCCGCCTGAATCAAGTACAGCCAGGCATCGATGTCACAGGCCCACCTATTGCGATTGATCATTTCGTCATTTTTGTGCGTCTCTGGATAACCCCCACGATGCTCCTTCCATGGCATGGGGATCACAGGAATCTCAGTACGCCCACGAAATTGGCGCTGACGTCGGCCACAGACAGCCAGAATGAAGGGCGCAGATAGCGGAACGTTGCAAACCTCGGGGTCCCGCATATATACGGAACTATGCTCGATATCGTCAGTGGGTTTGAAGCGTGACATGGGACGCATGGCCATATCGGTCCAAGAGGTTCGATGCGGAGCTTGCACCTCGTCGATAAGTCTCTCACATGCCACGTACATGCTCATAACGTTCTTCACCTCTTGAAGCTCGAACTTCTCTCCCTGATTGCCCACATGAACGTGCAGCCCGCATTGGGGATTCGGGTACAAGAAATCGGACTTGCGGCCGTCCGGAAAGGTACAGAACCTTTGCTTTAGAGCACGCAGGACCGCCGAGATCTCTTGCTCGGGGGAGATCTTGTGCAAGCTGCACGTTGTGGAGACAGAGTCGAAGACTTCCAGATCCATGATCGGGCTAAGGATTCTGGAACGAATTTCGACACCTGTGCAAACGTAGTTCTCCTTTTCCGAACCAAGAGCTTCTCGTTCTTCCGCGACGGAGTCCAGGCGTTCTTCTATTACGTCCCAGAGGGCATAGTCGTCGTCGTCTTCAAGGAAGGGGTCCGGATTACAGTTGAGCGGCAATTTGAAGCGCACCGGTTGCTGACAGAGTCTACATTGTGCTTTCAGGCTACCTGAGATAGCTTCTCGAACAACTTCTACCCCCTGTTGGTCCGGATTGAGAGATGGCCAGGCATCGTCGTCTGAGCGATCCTTGGATGACACAAAGATGTACTCCAGCTCCACACCAAAGCTTAAGTCTGGTTCGTCAAGATCGTTGTCGACAAAAGAGTTGTTCTTATAAGACAACTTTGGCTTTGGAGCTGGTGACTTCTTTGGCTGTTCCGATTGGGTATGAACTTTGGATGAGGCAGCAGCAGGCTTCAAACCTGCAGGCTTCTTTGGCTGTTTCCAGGATGCATCATCCTCGGATGAAGAGACAGCAGCACTCTTCGTGCCTGCGGACTGCTTTGGTTGGTTCGAAGGTGTATTGGCTTTGGATGAAGAAGCAGCAGCAGCCTTCGAAGCTCCTGGCTTCTTTGACTGTGCTGGAGGTGTTTCGTTTTTGGAGGACGAGGCAGTAGGGGGCTTTGGAGCTGCTGGCTTCTTTGGCTGGCGTGGAGGTTCATCGCCTTTAGACGAGGAGGCAGCACCGGGCTTGCCAGGCATTTTGTTGGGTAGCTATGGCTTGATGGCAGAAGGTGTGATGTCCCAGATGATGGAGCAAATTGGCCAGCCCTTTGGAGAAAAGTAGAACATTTCTTTATAGAATTGTTGGAAGGTTTGCGCCGTATTGACGCTCGCAGTCATGCAGTGACTCCGATTCGGCGTGTTCCGCTGGCCAACGGTGGCATGACCGTAATGCTCGGGATATGCTGCGACACGTCTGCCATCATCCACATCTGTCAATATCTGGTAGCCGTCACACGGCTCAGACATCATGCTTCGTTCGTGGCGTCTTACACTGCTCCTGGTATTCGCAGCGAAGACGACGGGGTCCTGTCCTGGGCCCAATGACGGACAGTTATCGTGCTTGGTTGTTCTTGTTTGTGATTCCCAACTGATGGTAATCCAGTCCCTGGCAGCATGCAGGCATAGCGCACGCGGCAGTCATCGCTGCAACTTGCGGTCCAGTGACTTTGCGTACACGCCACCCCAGCAGGAGATATGCAGTACCGCAGTAAGATCGCTAACCCAGGCATTCCCCAGATGCGTGGCACACCTTTCTTGATCCTGATGCACACTCCGGTTCCAAGGGTTCGTGAAGCTATGAGTTCCAGTGACAACCACTCCTGTGCTATCGTGGTTCAATGATGGCACAGATACCACGACCGACTGCCCATGTGGACAGGGACGCTGAACTCGTATATCACACCTCTCCCTCTCCCTCTCCATGTCCAAGATAAAGTAAGTCTTCATCTCCATTTCCTGCCATCCAGTTCTTTGGACACGGAAGAGGCAAAGCCATTGTGCTGCGTGTAGACCCGGGAATTCGCAAGGACAAAAGGATGATGATGTTGCTGCAATAACTGGTGAAATTGAGACGCGTTGCTGTCTGGAAGATGGAGATGGATCGCGCCTTCCCCAGATGGTCAGACAGTCTCGAGACAGTGAATTGCAGGCGCCAAGCTGCACTTCCGTTAGCGCCCGCCTCCGGATCCGTAGAATCGTTGGAAGCGTGAAGTGTGAGGATATAGGGGGAAGTGCATACATCAAGGTCTCTTTACAGCTATGTACAGCGTGGTGATATGTACAAAGCGCTGAGGGTTCGAACAACCGGATTGGGAGCGGAGTCGAACCATGATCTCGACAACGTTCTCCATGTTCGGCAAACCAACTCCCACGGTCACCACCACATCTGGTCGCCGTCTCGTTGGGATCTGTCGACGCCTGGGTTCAAGAAACCATCGGATCGGGCCCGCCTCACGCCTCGATCGGTCCGCGGATGCTTGCTGATCTCGTCACGCACTGCTTTCGTTGAATGCTCGCGGGAGTCCCGATGGTCGGTCCATTGCTCATCCCAAACCCTCCGAGGTTCTCCAGCCTTGTCAACATTGACTCGACCCTTCCTCTTCATCTGTCCAACAAGCCTCCCAAGCACCAAGCCGCACTGCCTCTGAACCTCCTCGCCGCTCGCTTTCAGCACTTCTGCCGCACTCTCTTTCCCAATCCTTACACATAGCGCGCCCTTCAAGGCCTCCTTCGCTTCTCCACCCTGCACCACTCGCCCTTCCAAGTCCCAACCCCTGCCCTTAAGCTCTGCCCCGAAAGCCTCCCTAACCCTCCGCTTCACCCAAGACCGCACAATCGCTTTCTTGTTCACCTCAACAGGCACATGCACAGCCCAATGCAGGATCTTAGGATCAAACTCAGCGAGCCGGCGTTGGGTACGGATGTGCAGCGGGTGGTCGCGCTCGAGCGCTATGAGGCGTGTGGAGGCGTAGGTGGTGCAGTTCAGGGGTTGGGGGTGGGCTTCGTAGGTGTAGTTGAGCAAGGGCTTCGTTGCTTGTTCGAGGGTGTCTTGTGGAGTGGTCTTGATGGCGCCTTTTGCGCCGGCGGTAGATGGCTTCACATGCTGCGAGTTCCGCAATACTGCTTTGCGGATCGGTGGTGTAGCTGACGGAGGCCAAAAGCGTCCATTCGCGGTGTTTGCGTGTGCAGTTGATAATGTATCGATCGGTGGGACGGTGTTGGTGTCCCCTGGAAATTGTGTTCTCCTTGAGGCGCCTGTCGCGCCAGCCGATAGTGTCTTCACATGCCTGAGAGTGCGGTATGCTGCTTTCCGGATTGGTGAAGCAGCAAATAGCATAAGGTAACCATGCACTCTTATTGCATATATGCAGCTGATGATGCAGGTTGAAGTGCAAGTACGGGGGATCTAGGAGATGCTGCAGGACTTTGACGAACGTTTGCTGGGTGAAGACAACCCCACACGACAGCCCACTTGCCTCTTTGTGTGTCATGGTTCGCTGGCACCCAACGCCGCTATATCACCGACTTCTCTTCCCGACAACCTCCTCTTCTCGCCACACACACACACACGACAGCCCAAAATACATCACACCACCACCAGGCAAAGAAGCCACAGTGCCGACCGCAAGTATCTGCAAAGAGTGAACAGCCAATATGCCGAAGAACAAGGGAAAGGTGCGGGTCCAACAATACTACCCACGACGGTGAGAGGAAACCGTGCTGACGAGGATGATGTGTATAGGGTGGTAAGAACAGGCGTCGTGGAAAGAACGAGAACGACAACGAGAAGCGCGAACTCACCTTCAAGGAGGAAGGCCAAGGTACGTCCACCACCACGTTCAACAGCACCCAACGCTTTTTAACTCGAGAGCCGCCATCCACTAACAAATTATACCACAGAATACGCCCAAGTCCTCAAAATGCTCGGCAACGGCCGCCTGGAAGCCATGTGCTTCGACGGCTCCAAGCGCCTCGCCCATATCCGCGGCAAACTGCGCAAAAAGGTGTGGATCAACCAGGGCGACATCATCCTCCTTTCGCTCCGCGACTACCAGGACGAAAAAGGAGATGTTATACTGAAGTATTCGGCGGACGAGGCGAGATCACTGAAGGCTTACGGGGAGCTGCCGGAGAGTGCGAAGATCAATGAGACGGATACGTATGGTGGGGATGAGGAGGGAGGCATGGGCTTCGATTTTGGGGAGGATGAGGATAGTGAGAGTGGGGGGGAGATTGATGTTGATGATATCTAAGGGATATAGGTATGGGAGGGGGAAGAGGAGAAAGCGGTGTTGTGGGCAGGGCATGCTGTGGCGCGGCGTACGGCTGTTATGGGCTACGAGGACCGTCAGTCACGAAAGAACGCCTTGCACAAACATGCAGAGGCTTGTGGCCATGCTGCGATAGAGTCACGAGTGGTCATTTGGACACACGAGGCATGTGAGAGGAATTACGACTCTGCATCTGCATTATGGCGTACACGAGCAAATGAAGTCCGTGGCATCGTGCTCTACAATACACACTTCACACAGTCTTACTTTGCAATCATCTCTTCTGCTTCCCATGTGCTACCGTATTTTGCCACAGTGCTGGCAGTGATGTGTGCCTGAAAGCTGAAGGGGCTTGGCAGCCTACGTCAGCCGATGCGTGAAGCCACTTTTGGTGGTAGAAGCAGCCTTCTGTACCCTACAGGCCACATTGCCAGGCAACTCTTGATCGTCTTTCGATAGAAGCAAAGAAGAACTCGGCACCTTTCATTAGGCCAGCCAGTCCCGATCACGAACACCAAACACAGCTCTCCGACTCAGCTGCGAGTCAGCGGAAACAGCTCTATCTATAACACCTCCCGTTTGACACCCCAAACACCACCACGACCATGCCCTCGATCCTCTCGGACGACGAGAAACAAATCGTCAAACGCGCCGTGCCCAAAGCCTCGAACAAGATCCAAGCCGTCGCCGTCGCCAAACTCTACCTCGCCCTGCCCAACCGCCCGCAATGGCTCTTCACCGGCCTCTCGGGCGCCGTCGTGCTGGCCAACGACCTGGTCGGCAACACCTTCTGGCTCAAACTCGTCGACGTCGGCCCCAACAACCGCGGCGTGCTGTGGGACCAGGAGATCTACGACACCTTCCAGTACCACCAGGACCGCGTCTTCTTCTTCACCTTTGAAGGCGAGGAGTGCATGTTCGGGCTCAGCTTTGCGGACGAAAAGGAGGCGAAGCAGTTCAGGAAGAAGATGGATGAGCGGGAGAAGAACGCGCACAAGGGGACAAGAAGCAAGCCTTTCGCGCATGGGCCGGCGCAGAGGGCGTATGATGGTGGACAGCAGCAACAGCAGATTGCGGGGGGTGGGAAGCATTCGTCGAGGTTTGGTGGGTTGTTTGGGGGCCATAGGCATAGTTCTGCGGGGCAGCAGGGGCCGGCGCAGAGTATTATCCCGCCGCGGGGGGTGGAGATTAATAATTCTTCCACTGCTTCGGTTGCGAGTCCGGCGACGGGGAGGAGTCGCGCGAGTTCGGCGAGTGGGATTGATTTGACAGATCCGGCGGTGCAGGCCGTGTTGGCGGATTTGCTGCAGATGGGTATTACGGAGGATCAGATTGAGGAGCATGCTGGGTTTATCAAGAGTTATTTGGAGCAGAATAAGGCTACCGCTGCTGCGGAGGCGGATAAGAAGACGCGTGCTCCTCCGCCGCCGCCTCCGGGGCAGAATGGGGCTGCTGGGTTGAGCCCGCAGAATACTGGTAGTAGCACGGGGACGACGAGCAAGCGAGGACCACCTCCTCCTGCCCCGCCATCGAGGAGAGGCGCTGCACCAGGTGCACCAGCAGTGCAGCGGCCTCCGAGTCCATCTCCAAGTCCACCGCGTGAGCCTTCGCCGCCGAGGCCGAAGTTTAGGGCACCTCCTCCGCTTGCAGATGCTGGCAAGTTCGCCAATGCAGCACCACCACCAGCACCAGCATTGCCGGGCCGAAACAGAGCAACAAGCAACGCTGGACCTCCGCCGCCTCCACGACCTCCGAAGACGCCACTCGAGGACGACTCACCAGCATCAACGCCGGGCAAGCATGGAGTCCCACCACCTTTCGCAGGCAACAGACTCCCACCAGGGCCCCCAGCACCACCAGCACGGAACAGCAACCCAGGAGGCTTACCCCCTCCCCCTCCACCACGCGACTCAGCACCAGCAACCATCCCACCTCCGCCACCACCGCGCAGCTCACCAAACCCAAGCGCCGGCGGCTTTTCAACCGACTCCGCCCCTCCACCCCCACCCCTACCACCCTCAACCTCCCGTCCGGTCCCTCCAGCCCCATCCTCAGACGGCCCTCCACCAGCTCCACCCCTCCCGCCACCCTCCTTCTCATCCTCTGGCCCTCCACCACCGCCT